>Ga0123357_10007989_pt1 | contig 13162 bp, 13 predicted proteins | sample TergutEmb28metaG_FD_89873 | JGI IMG/M metagenome (GOLD analysis project Ga0123357, IMG submission 89873) | Embiratermes neotenicus P4 segment gut microbial communities from Petit-Saut dam, French Guiana - Emb289 P4 | ecosystem: Host-associated > Arthropoda: Insects > Digestive system > Gut ...
CAGAGAAGTTTGAAACTTTGACAGCTGTTACTCACTTATTGATTACCAAATACATATTGAAACTGGCAGGAATATGTGGTTTCTGTAATGTTAATAGCTGTACGTAACATCAAAGTCACTTGTTAGTGACATAAAGCCAATAAATTGAACTACAAAAACACTCGCACTCGTGTCATAGTTGTCCTTAGAATTCCAAGTACTTTACGCAGGCTGCAGCTGATCTGTTATCTTGTGACGTCAGAGCTACCATGCTGTAGCGCACACGCCAAAGTCACTGCATTACCATGTCTCGTTGATCGGGCAGGCGCATTGGACAAGTATGACGTCACAGACGGTGTAGAGTACGTCGACACCACTGAAGCCCACACTCTTCTCTTGCCATTATCTCCGTAACCGTTCAACTTTGGACATAGGTGTTTTGGGTTATATCGGTATAGTTTAACATAAGGAACACTCTCCCAAAGTCTGGCACATTCCTCCTGGGACATCCTGTATATACATATATATACACGCACACACACAATGTCCAGTACATTAAATGATAGATTTTCAGTGCACATGAGTGAATATGTCAGGACACAATGGGGTCTGTGAGAAATTCACTATTTCAGAGAAACCTACTTTCTCCATCATCAGGGTGGATAACTGAGGTCTCCAATTCCTGAAAAAAGTTGATAAATTTCTACCAACTACACAGTGTGGTCGGAAAGTTTTAGGTCTAATTTTTTTTAAAAATCGAAGACACATACCTTTCTCTTTATTCAGAATAAGCTCCATTGGCATATATACAGGATTTTGCACTGCCGTACACTTTCTGAAAAGATGATGAAAGTTCCTCTTTTTGGAACTTCTTTAATTCATCAGTTATGGCTTCTTGGATTTCAGCAACATCCGCAAAGTGGAGTCATTTTAACTTCATTTTCAACTTGGGGAATAGAAGATAATCTGGCGGAGATAAATCTGGAGAGTACAGGGGGTGATAAAGGATTGTAACATTTTTTTGGCTCAAAAATTGGCAAACACTTGCAGCTTTGTGGGCGGGCGCATTATCGTGCAACAAGAAAAAATCTCGAGAGCAGAATGCAGCTGGACAAACCCAGTGAATGCGCTCCAGGAGGTGATCCATTACTCCTTTATAAAATTCTGCATTTACTGTTTTTCCCTCTGGTATGAATTCTTTGTGCACTACGCCTTGAGAGTCGAAAAATTATCAACCTGGTCTTAATGTGGGACCTTTGGAATTTCAGTTTCTTCAGCCAAGCGGATGTCTCACCAACCCATTCAGGTCTCTGTTGTTTTGTTTCGGGGTCATAGGCAAAACACCAGGTCTCTTCTCCCATAAAGGTTTTGTTAAAAAAATTTTTGTCTGCATCAGGCATCATGATAATGTCTTGGCAAGACGTGACGTGATCTTCCCTTTGCTCAGGTGTAAAATATTGTGGAACAAAACATGCACACAACTTTCTCTTTCCCAACTCCTCTTTCAGAATCTGAAGAACTGCAGTATTGGGAATGTTAAAAAATTCTGCTATCATTCTTGATGCGATTTGACCAAATCAGCAACAGCAGCAATGTTTACCTCAGTTCAAGTCGATTTTGGATGGCCACCTCTCTCATCATCTTCTACCTCAAAATCGAGAATACCGACTAAAAACATTTGATCGGTTCAGAGCCTCACTCCCATAAGCCTTTTGCACCAATACTAGTGTTTCTGTCGCAGATAGACGAGCTTTGAAACAGTTTTATGACAACTCTCTGTTCATCTCCGCCATCCATGACGTATAAAGAAAACTGACTTTACAAGACAAGATATAACTCGTACACTGTTGAAGATAAACAAACGGAAATCGGTGTGTGAATGGAAGTTGGTTGATATTACTTAGTTAGTGGATTGGCCAATAGATCGCTCTAGTTCTGTAATTTAAAAAAAATCAGTCCTAAAACTTATGGATTGCACTGTTTATACATCTTCATACCTCTGAAGGCAAACGTTTCATATCAACTTTTTCTTAAATTTGAGTAATAACATTTACCTGATGGTGTTGATGTTCTGTTACATCCTTGCATTCTGAGAGGTGGAGTTTCTTCAGTAGTTTCAGTTTTTATTTCAAATGTCTCATTCAAATTACATTTTGGACTGGATTCCTCTGCATCTGCAAAAGAATCTGTCAATGACCTCTATGCAAATAACATTCTACATAGCAGACCTTCAGTAATGATTCAAGCTTCCAGGTCTTCAAAAGCTGTTTGAGGGTTTTTTATTATTATTTTCCTTTACAGGCTTGAATGCAATCCTGCAGCATGCTTCTTTAAATTGCTTCATCTATAGGCCTGCCTACCTGCACGCATGAAAAACTTCACAACTGCTAAATGGATTTCCACAAAATTATGTATTTTGGAATTTAACAAAAATTTGTCACAACATTCCAATTTTAATTAAAGTAAAATATAATGTCTACTTCAGATTATGCAACACCAGCATTTTTGTGCGCACCTTCAGCCAGACTCCTTAAAACATTAACTAGAGAAAAAATTATAAAATGGAACCTCCTTACAAAAATGAAACAAAAATGTTACGACCAGTACAGTTTTTCAATAAGTGATATGGTTGTTGAGATACAGTAGTCAATGTCTCAATACAACAGCATAAATGTACTAACATTCATCTATTTCTCATATACACGACACTTTTCAGCCATCATCAGACCAATATTACAAAAACATAAAAATTAAAAATGACAGAGCTAAGGAAGAGGTCTCCCCTTTACAATAATATTCAAACCTGCAATAATTATATTTACATTAAGGAATAATAAGATATTAAAATGTCACAGACTATCAATGGGTAAAAATGCAAATAAAAGAAAGAACGCATGAGTAATGGGATACTCTTATGTAACCATCTATGGACATACACCCTGTGGTTAATCTGTAAAACAATAATTTAATTAATTAAATTAAAATTTCCTGGATATGTTAACTTGGTATCAAAGTTTCAACCTACTATTTGTTAAACTTGATTCCCAACGTATCATTGAGGGTTAAACATTCCTCAGGCAATATGGTTCGTTTAATATTTCTTTTACCGGGGAGCAGTAATGACTTCATATTTTCTGCCAAATGTATACCTGTACAGAGTTTTTCTAACTGGGTACTGCAAAAATATATTTGTCATATAATTTGGTTTATGAATAGAAAAACCTTTGACCAGTAAAAGAAACTAAAATATGATATAAACTCATTCCGAAATAAATATTACGTATGTATTTATGTATAACTGTGAAATATATATGGTAAACTGGTTGTATATCATTAAGTTAGGCCACTACTGAAAAGTGAGTTGCAAGTGAGATAGTAAGGAAGAGCACATAATGCTATTTGGTTTATTCATGTTGAATTATAGATTCAAAAATTTTATTATAGCCTCATGTAGATTTATCATTCAGTTGGTAATTTAAATGAGTTTCTTTACATATATAAAATTTTTCCAGAACATTCATAAAGTTTCCTTTCCTACAACTTGTACTATTTCCATAACATTCTCCATAGGCCCAAAAGAATGACGATAATCTCAAGATGTTGCATTTATTTGGAATCTTGATATTTATAAGGCTCAAGATGTTCTTGAAATCTAGTTTTGAAGGATCTCTGGTCTGTCCCAGACAAGGCTTTCCACAATCTGGACATTTCAATGTATATATGCCATTCCCATTATATTCAGTGGTGCATTCCTGTTGTTTGTACATAAGATGTTTTTGTATAGTGTTTTTAATCTTGTAAGATATACTGAATTTGGTATTTATAAATAAATTTGTCATAAACTTTGTTTCTTTACCACACATAAGTTAAAAATATCCATTTATTACAGTTCATGTTCTTTTTGTTCGTACTACTTTCTTCTCTTATACAATATATATTGCTCTTACAATTCACTGGGTCCAAAGCATTTAAGGTAAAATATTTATTACAAATAATGGCACATCTAATCTGTGCCTCAATCTCTTTCTGTGGGGAAGTAAAGCAAATGTATATAAATGACTGATATGAAACCTGACAGAAGCTGATTTGTGGTCCACTGGATGACACGAATCATAAGGAATAATATAGTCAGTAGCTATGGGTTTTCTATAGATACAGATTCTAAACTGCCATCTTATTCAAAGTTATACAGTAGCGACTATAAACCCATCTACAGTCAGTGCATCTGGACTATATGGGGGGAAAGGGTGGACCAATGAGGGGAATTTCCATAGTATACGTAATATACAAAAAATCATCACTCAATGCCAAAATAACACTCCTGAAAGTGGAAATACTATATCTTACAGTACACAAGAACAAAATTAAAAGCAATAAGAACAGACATCATATCAGCATGCCATTTTCACTACACTTAATCATCTGAAATGAAACAGGAGTAAAATGAGACACTGAACACTGGAATGATCATGTACTAAAATCAGCAGAAACAAGTCATAAACTAAGGTAACCATATTGTGGAATAAAGAGGTGAAAACGGACATAACTGTCCCTAAATGAACCGGATATCATAATTCGTGATAATAAAAAGGGAATATGTGAAAAGAAGACACAGCAATTTCAGGAGATAGTAATGTCAAAGAAGTCAGTTCCTAACAACACAGGAAAAAAGTGACTTTTATCAGCATGTTAGAGGACACTGCGATTAGTTTTGGAAATAGACTTAAGCACAAAGAAGAGAGCTGGAATGCCACATCTTAAAATTGCAAAGAATAAAATACAAGCAATTGGATCACTTGAAGTACCAGTACTAAGATACAGTATTGAAATTCACTGGAACAAAAAGAACTATGAAAAGTGTATAGGAAAACAAGGAAACTTCTAACCACCCATGGAAAGCATCACCCAAATGCAGACATAGATGACTTGCATGTTCCAAGAAAACGGACGAAGTGGCTCATGCAGACAGAAGCCTACACGGTAAAGATTATGACACTGATGGGATATGTGAACAGCAAGAAAGATCCACTAGTACAAACTATTATAATGCACCAACACAACACAAACTCAACATTATCACTGACAGAAGCCAAGTATTAAGATATAGATTTGGTATAATTTACTACAGATTAGAAGAATTAAAGAAAAATGGACTGGAAAAATAGGAAGATTTTTAAAAATCTGCATCACCAAAAACCTGACAAACAGGCTATGCGTAAAAATGAAAGGAGGAAGAAGACTGTTACATTCTGAAGAGACATATACAGCAGAGATAATAATACAGACTATCTGAAAACAAAATATAAAGACAAGTTCGTAAACATTGTTAAAAACCATAAACACAATCAACAAAATATGAATGCAACAATTAAATACCAGCAAAGGTTGATGAACAATCAAGAGAGAAAAGTGAAACAAAAAAAAGGAGGCACACAGCACACAAAAGGAAGCCCTCAAAAAAATTTTAAGAAAAAGTAATGCATGGCCAGCATATTAGAAGTATAGAGAGATAACTTATTAGTGAAGAAGATATGTTCCTACGTGTGTTGTGGGTAGATCTGAAAGGGAAATAATACCAGCACAAATCATACATTACACACAGGAACAGAGAGTGAATGCAGACTATGCCAACAATTTGAAGAATCAATTGACCACATTATATCAGCATGCCCATACTGGCAAAAAGAACAATACACAAACAGACATGATAGGAGGTGTGCTCAACTACACTTTACCACATGCAAGGAAATGGAGAAAAATTCAACATTGAACACTGGTACGAGCACATACCAAAATTAGTAGAAATAAGTCATGAAGATACGATAACCCTAATATGGACTCAACAAATGCAGACAGAACCATCCATAACAATAAACCGGAAAACATAATTGGTGATATTGAAAAAGGAACATGTATGTTTACTGATGCTGCAATTTGAGGAGACAGAAATGTGATAAAGAAACAAGCTCAGATTTTAAAATATGAAGATTACAGTAGAAACCCAGTGTATGTGGAATGTGAAAACAAACATGATACCAGTAATAATGGGGGCAACTGGAACCATTTCAAAATCATTCAGAAAATACCTTACTAAAAATCAAGGAACTAAAGAAAACAGCCATACTGGGCTCTACACACATACTTCAGAAATTACTAATGTAAAAGTACAAAATATTCAACATGCTAAGTAACATCAAATGTACCATAAACTGTAACTACAGATTAGCTGCAACATTATATACCATAGGACCATGGTTTCTTTCTGGCACATGATTTAAATTCCCTGCTTAAAGGCAATAACTACTACTACTACTACTACTACTACTACTACTAATAATAATAATAATAATAATAAACAAAGATCCTTTCAGTGAGAAAAACTGGGCCATAGTTGGTCCAAAATTGTCTGGACCACCTGGAGATCTGGATAACCAAGAGACCACTGTACTTAAGCAAGAACTGTTACACAATGCATACATGTTATAAAACCTATCCCTAATACTCAATGATGGTTTTCCAAACTTATGCAAAGACTACTGATGTCTCTCATTCTGAACAATTCAACTAACCTTCATCCCATCTACATTTATGTGTCTTCATGTATAGACTTGGTTCAAAGAGGTTTGAGGGTATGTAATAATTTGAGCAGGCAACCAGACAAAACAAAAATATTCAGGTGAACAAGAACTCGAGTACGGAGATTTTGATATAAACTTCAATATTCAAAAAGTATTATAAACTTTCATAGACAGTAACACATTTCTATACACAAATAATGACACAGTGCCTGAAATTGAGAGCGCTAAAGGTATGAGTACATTCCTTCTCATAAATGTAATATATTAAAAGCTTTTCTAACCTCTGTAACTGTGGCAATATTGTGCAGACATTGGCATTGCCCAGCTGATACTAACTTCACAAAGAAATGCATGCATCACAGCTATATTCTGGTGGTGCAGAAATTTTCAAGTATGTTTTAGCACTTATTGTGTAGGATTCACAACGCAAAGAGATAAGAAGAAAAACATTTTGAAATTACTTTTAATTTGCAGCCAACTTAAGTTTACTGACTGACCAAAATGAAATTCATAAGCTGAAGTACATTCTCCTGCACAGTTTATGGTGCAGATTAAAACTGTTTATTCTTTCCTCCACAAGAAGTTTGTAAACAAAATTTAATGAAATTTACCTTACACAGTAGTACAAGCGACTCATTTAAATAGTGTTATAATCATAATTTAAACTTTCAGTGGCAGAAAGATTACTAACTTGATACTTTCACATTACACTCCTTTCTGATGTCCAGTGAAATTAGTATGTAGACACATATGGAGGTAGTGCAATGATCATGTCTTGCTCAAACTGCATATATCTCAATCTTAAATTTCTCCATGCTGTTCAAAATTAATGACAGTAACAAGAGTAATAATTTGTTGGCAAAGGCAAGAAAACTAAGTTTCTGAAATATTTGGCATGCTGAAATGAATTCTATTAAGAGACTGTTTGGGGACAAAGGAGTAAAGGCTATTAACACACCTCCCAGTGGCATGTCACAGATAGATGTCCCTTGAAAAGAATTCTCAGGCTGCTGGCATAACTATTGCACAACTGCAGTTTTAACATCTTAATGTGACCCCTAAGCAACATCCTTGCAACCTCTTGTGATGGGGCCAAACACACATAACTCTTGTGGTGAAAGACCTGGTCTACATAGGAAACGGTCCACAAGTTATATTACGAAAGGTACAGCACAGGGACAATACTGTTGTGCAACCTGATAAGCCTCATGAGCATGCCAGAATGCTTTCTGTTGATGACAGAATTAAAGTCGCAGACAGTTAAACAACAGCACTGTGGACTGATGACATCAGAGTCCATGACTGTCAATTTCTAACTTACAATACAGCAACCATCAAACAGGTTTCATCTGAACTCTCATGATTTTTTACAGGAGAAACCCTGTTCAATGCCGATTACAGTGCTGATTTTCTTGTGAAAGTTACAATATCTTTTGTTGCTCACTTCATTTCTCCAGCAGATTATGCTAAAGTAAGCAATATGAATTAATTTTGAAGTACCATTCCATAATTTCTTAATCTGTAAAGTATCCACTTTCCTGAGGGATCTGACTGTCCTCACAGCAACAGGCATAATTTAATTTAGGGATAATAAGTTCAATGTGTGTTATCCATCTTCCCTTGTCAGTTTTATAGGTAAAGAAAATTAAATTCTTCATACCTCATCCAGTGTTTTATTACCTTGCCATATACTTAGTTTAACAGATTGTTTGTTAGTAAAATTCCATAACATTTGTTTCATAAAATCCTAATGCAACTCTTCTGGCATCAAGCATTTTGTTTAATCCAGCAAAAGAAATATTCATGTCACTTTGAAAGTACTGCAGCCTAATTCTGGATGTGGGGAGAAAGAAAGAAAAACACAACACCACCACCACCAGTGACTGCAGTGGCAGCAGCTGCAACAGTAGTAGTAGTAGTAGTAGTAGTAGTAGTAGTAGTAGTAGCAGCAGAAGGAGCAGCTGTAGTTGTTGTTTTAGAACTACTGTCATTAGGGCAGAATGTGACAGATTACAAACGGGGACAGACCACACAGGACCAAAACCTGAACCCTCATGAATATATGTTTTACAGTGTGTGAGCCTGTGGTATTTATAGTTTGAATAAGAAAATTTTTTAATTCCACTTTCTGGCATTAAACCATGCAAGATGAGCTATGTACAAGGCATATTCAATAAGTATGGTTCTCTAGGCTGTAGCTTTTGAGTTAATCAAACATTTTATTTTGTTGTAGGTGGGGGCAATTGTAGTTATGGTAACATGCACCAGATGGTGTAAGAGTGAAGTCACAGGCCATTCTTGGAATAAGTTGACAATGCAAATAACAATGGAAAATAGGTCCCATGAAGAAGTTTGTAGTGAGATTCAATTTTTACCAGCAAAATGATTCACCCACCAAAATTTACTGCCACATGATAGGCTGCATGATGGCACAATCACAGTGTAGCAGGTGAGAAAATGGTGCAGAGTTTGAAAATGATTGTCGCCATCCACGGTGATTCAATGTTCAAGACCCACTGCTGCTGACACTACTTTTACCTGTCCTCACCTCACAATTCCCACCACAGGGAAGGGCACTTAATTAATAATGACAGGTGGAGTGCATGAGATATTGAGGTGCACGATGTAGTTTGATAATGTTGGAGCATGGATTCTTTTGTCAGGGTCATGATGGGCATATGCTGGGACAAAGATGATAAGGGTGTCAAAGAAAAGAACACAGGGCTTAGCATCATAAGTGGAATTATTATTTCATCCAACGAGAGGCTTGGAATTATTGACCAGAATTCCCTGACCGGGTAATCTCCCACATCACATCACCTATCTTGTTTCCCATGGAATTGCATTTGACATTTCTAACAGACATGTCCTTGAATTCTGTGATTGGTCAAGTAACAAAACAGGGCCTTCTGTCACTGGTTGACCATTTCTTCTTAGAGAACATTATATAATCCTCACTTATTATGTTTAGTTAAATTTTTCTCTGGGAACAATATCCCCACAGTGAGAAAATCTGAAAAAGTCACATGTGGCTTTGGGTCAAATGCTAGCAGCCCAACCAACTGGTAGAGTTCTAGTAAACTCCACCTTTTATTACCCTTGTACTCTTTCCTATTCATATGAATCACATACCAGTCTTACCTATCCTAGCCTCAGGTTTGAAAGTGAGGCATGCATCTTTCATTCTTGCATCTAAAGTAACCTTCATTTCTCCAGCAAAGAAGTTTATTTGTTGTTCTCTGCCACATGAGACAGTATATTTCAGTTCCTTTTCAAGCACTTTAGTAGTACCAGAAACTGGAACTGACTTATTCAGTTTTATATCCTCGGACATTCCACATGAATTTGAATTTCTTTTCTCTGAGCTGTGAGTGGTTTCACCTGCAACTACATCATACAAGATTGTAAGGATATGAACTACACTGACAGTATAACACCTACACACAAGACAAAAGCAAAGAACTCTACGATGGTACTGCAAAACTTACATAATGCAGGTATCATACAAAATATTCTAATACAGTAAAACTTCATTAATTACAAAATGAGTTAATTTGAAATACCACACAGCAGCATACCATGTTCCCAAGATTTAACCATAGGACCATGTGTACTTCTCAATGCCATCAATTCCAAATATGATTAATTTATAATTCTAGGCTACATAACAGCACTGTGATCACTAAATTTTAATTCAAAATATGTTATTTTCTGGACAGGCCACACAAACATTCTTGTTTAATGCTGTGTATAACTGCAAAAGCCCATAATTTTGAAAGCAGTTGATCTTGAGCAGCAGCCAACATTCAGCTGCTGGTGATTACAGTTAATGACAGCAAACAATACACACCACACTGCCACATGACCTTTTGGCATAGGCAATCAAAATTCAGCTGCACATGCATGTGTACTTAACTGAATGTCAGTCATCTGAGGCTGTCACGCTGGAATGTGAAGTGTACTATTTCATGTCACAGACTACCAAGGACAGGCTACTAAAGCTGGTATGTACAAGTCATTTGGAAAAGTGTTCTACTGTACTACTAATCATGCCAGGAGTGCTACTACTGTTTACAGAAAGAGTGACCATTGCATCTGTCTTGCACTTTTTTTTATGAAAATTAGGCACAGAAATTGCATTTTTAAATCAGCAGAATTTCAAGGTCACATAAATTGTTCTTGTATCTCTGACAAATTTCTCGATGTCAACCTTTCGATCCCAACCACCAGTAATTAAAAGATAAGTTCGTATGGCCCTAGTTGTGAGCATGATGCAAGTGATGAGTAGATGGAAGAAAAGGAGAGGGATGAAATGCAATCACTCGGAGTGTGACCAGCTCACAAAGATTCATTAATGCCATTATATGCTAATGACAGAACCATCAAAGTCATACACAAACTTGAGATCCTGTGTTAAAATCACATAAGAACGCTCTGATACAAAGGCCAATTGAGGCTTATATTAAGAAACAATGAAGTACAATCAAAGTTCAATGAAGATAAATAATTGTTTGCTCACTTGCAGTTTACCATAAATTGTACTACAATATGTAGCAGGCACTTGTGTAAAAGGGGATCTTCTAATTATCCAATTTCTTAAAAAATTATAGCTTACAAAATTAGGAATTCAGTCAACAACATAAAGGTAAACAAGTACTGGATAACTAAAAAATTCAAAATTTCACAATTCAAAGTCCTACTTTTCAGTCCCAAACTCTTCTAATTAATATGGTTTCATTATCTTGTGAGGTAAATTGGCATATTGATTACCCCCAGCCCCCAAAATAAGGGAGGGTCGAGACAGAAAGATGCTACAGTGTAAAATTCCTGAATATAAGTATCAGAGCTCAAAAAACTGTAGAATATGTTAATACAAGGCCTTCATTTCATAGGACCCTAACTGTTCCTCACTTCCAGACTGCTACGTTATACACCTGTAGGAGCAGCTACAATAATGAATGTGATGTAGCATTGGCATTACACATTGTGTGCAACCAACATCTTCCACGCATTATGGTACAAGCTGCTGTGCACAGGGACAATGAACCGACACAGATCTCAACTGACAACTGCTATACCTATTTTCAACACAAAGAAATTATGTCTTAGACATAAATTATCATTCATGTACATCAAGCTATTTAGATCTTTCCTGAGTTACTGCCATGACACCAGTTGGGGATACAAATCAACTATATGCTACAGTAATGTATGACTGTTACTGTGATAGCAAAGATCTAATCATAGGAAACATAGCTTTTTGGACCAACACTGTAGATTGGGCTAAATGAATACATCATTCAGACGGGGATACCTCACAAGAAATTATCCTTTGAAAATTTAGAAGGAAATGCTGTACATAAATGTTGATGATGTGAACTGAACTGACCCAGGACGTAGAGCAATACACTTTGATGTAGCTAAAGAGAAATATTTATTTCAAAAAGTAATCTAATGATTCCTCATGTAACACATATGACAAAGTAACCCGTATAAACAATGAACACAGCATGGTTCTAAAATTTTTCTTGTGCTCAAATCTATATACACTCTGAGGAATATTTCCATACAGGAATGGGTCAAAACTGAACATAGTAACATTTAAATGAGTATAAAATGCACTAACCTCAGATTAATAAGTCCCATGTAATAAGACATAAATGATCAACTACACATTTTCTTCAGCTGCAGCTATGTTGCAATTTGACTAGTATTTTATAAAGTTTCACAAATATTGGCAATTTGGGTAAAAAATTCAAAGTGCCATTTCTGTGACATAGCAGGTTGAATTACAAGTAATCTGGGAGACAACCCACAGAAGAAATTACCTCTTATATATCTACTAAAGTTCACCCCGATTTAGGCCATCACCTGTCTCTCTCTCTCTCTCACACACATTTCCTTAACATGTGCATTCATTTCCCTACCCCCTTCCCCCCCTTTTCAACACCCTACATTAAATTTGTTTTACAAGAACAGAAGTTAAGTCACCTGGATTGCATTCTTCACCACCTTCTGATAAGTCCATGTGCATGAGTTGATTCTTGTAACCTTGAAAAAACAACAGTAAGTCAGTTCCACAGTTTCAATACATAGACAATTTTGTTCAAGAGTAACTACATGAGATTCCAAGTAACAGGAAGAATAACTCCCTTACTTCTTGTTAGAGGTCTCCCAAGATCACGCAATGTCACTCCTCTGACTTTCATTGTTCCAGTAGTAGTGCAAGCAGGGGTTAATGATTTTTTTCTTGATGAAACTACATCAATTGCAGATTCTAGTGCACTGCATCTAGAGTTTTCATTGGCTTTGCCCTTTCTCAGTCCACTGGGAGTTGCAAAATATTTCTGATATCCTGGAAATATGTAGAAAAAGCAAGAACACATTTATTTTATGCACACTGCTATAACAAAACCCTATCTTCCAAAGCATTTGTGACTTCTGGTTCACCAGGCACAATGAGTTGTTTTCAAGAAATGTAATTGAATACGTGGTCTGTTAGAAAAGTATCCGACCTTTGGCCGGGAAAAAGAAACTGGCTTACTTGGAGCGTTGGACACCTAATCACCCTCAAAGTAGTTCCCTTGGGACTCCACACACTTCTC
>Ga0123357_10007991_pt1 | contig 13162 bp, 11 predicted proteins | sample TergutEmb28metaG_FD_89873 | JGI IMG/M metagenome (GOLD analysis project Ga0123357, IMG submission 89873) | Embiratermes neotenicus P4 segment gut microbial communities from Petit-Saut dam, French Guiana - Emb289 P4 | ecosystem: Host-associated > Arthropoda: Insects > Digestive system > Gut ...
ACAAAAGTAATGTAATGTTTTGGAACAAACAGTAACAGCAGTTTTCCCAGGTATTATTTTAGTTAGTCATTTCTTACTGCAACTTGTGTAGCCTAAAAGGGAATGACAATAATGTGAAGAAATGAATCAGGAGTACTAAGCACATAAATGTATCAGGGAATATACCTTTAGTTGCAGATTTTCTTGCCTCAGTGAGCTCTCTTCTTCCCGTAAATGTTTCACTTCTGCAGCAGCCTTCATGAGTTCAGCCTCCATGATAGCATTAGGCTATAACAAGTACACACACTTCATATAAAAAAGTTTATCAACTTTAAGCAACCAGGCAGTAAGATTTTCACATGATGACTGCTACCTTAGGAGAAGCTTTAGCAGCATCTCCAGTCCTCTTGGCTTTCTCGTCATGAATAGCTGGTGAAACATCTACATTGTTTTCTTGTGGTGCTGCTGCTGCTGGATCCACTGGCATTTCAAACACACATTTCAGTTTTGAATCCATCAGGTTCTCTGGATTTACCTCTTTCCACTATAAATGAATAAAAGCAGTGCATTAGTTATTGACCATCACTGCAATTCCATATCCACATAATTTTCCATTTCCCCTGCATACAACCATCAGGTTCAACAACCCTCAAATCACAGTCCGCCACTGGAGACAATACCAAGCCAGTTCCAGCCACCTCTCTTTCTCATAACATACTTGAATAGGATCCCTCTCAATGCTGCTTTGCTCTCTCCTCGGACATTCAGGTGCCTGCTTTCCAACAGGTTTCCCCACCAAAATTCTAAAAGCTTTTCTTTTTACCATCATTACTGAACATACATGCACTCTTATGCCACTAGATTTCATCACCCTCAGAAGAATAGGTAAATTATATAAATCATAAAGTTGCTTTGTATCATCCTAAATTTCCACACTAACTTCATCCCTCTTAGGTCCAAAGTACTACCCTATGGATATAAATCACTTTACTGAAGAGTAAACATAGCATCTGTTTGGAAAACTAAGTCAATTTGCTTGGTAGTGTATCACATTCAATGCCTCAATGCTAACCTTAATTGTGCATGATTTAGCCATTCATTACTACATACTGTTCTTCCAATATGTCTACTTTTTAACCAGTATTTCCTTGCTTAAAGAAATAAGGAAAGGATGACATACTTCTTCAGAAATTAAATGTAATGGTATGAAGTTCAGCGTTCTTTTATCATATGAAGTGGTATTATGGACATAATAATATAGTGTAGAACATATATGCATGAACATACCAATGAATCCATATTTATTTCCCCATCTGGTGCAATCATTGTTTGAACCATAAATTTGTGTTTATTTTTTTCATTAGGATCAAAGTCAAATGGTTGTAGACTAACTGAAAATAAAGTACACACGTATAAGATCAACTAGTAAGCCATTCATAATACAATGCAGTATTCTTATTCATGGAGAACACTGCCACATTATGTTGGGACCTGCAGCAAAAATACCTGAATTTCTGCAACCTTAAAATATGCAACAAAATTCTAATTAGAAACACTAAAACTGCCTAAAATACTGAGGCATGGGACAGTGTAAAAATATGAGGTTCCCATGATAGTGAGCATGATGATAACCCAATGGAATGACATCTCAGAGAAATCTGCTGCTTCCATTATCACAGCCCTAATCGTGTAGGTGTCAGTTCTTCTGAACACTGGTATACAACCACAAGAGCACACAGCATCACATCCCAGAAAACAGTCATCTTTACATATTAATGGAAAGAGTAGGAGGGTGTGGACTGGCTTCATTTTGTTCAGAATATAGCCAGTGACAGCACTTGTGATCACTGACATTGAACACAGAGGCAGCAAGTTCCTCTGAACCAGTACTTTTCAAACTTTTTTCTTGCATACCACTATCACAATACAAAACATATACATACCACGAGGTATTGCAAATATTAATGCCTACTCTCAGGAAAATGGTCTTCCAGGATGTTTGGCTGTGGCAACCTCAAATTTTACATTTGCTACTTTTCTAATTTAACAAAATTAGACAACAGTGGAGAGTCTGTATTTATATTCGAACAATGAAATTGTCAACCTATCTTGGTGTTATTTTGTCCCTACATTTTGACACATTAAAAACAATTTTAATATGCAATTAACATTTCTAAATTTGAATTACTGAAAAAATCATAAATTTCTTCAGGTATCACCAGGCGACCATCTGTGTACCAATACAGTTACGTGTACCAATACAGTTACGTGTACCAACATTTGAAGAGAACTGCTAAACAACCATCAGTATGTGTCTACCAGACTGCATGGTGTTACACCCCAGAATACAATAATCTTCCCAGCAAGGAACCTTTGAGTTAGGCATAAAGTGTGGAATATGACTATCTAAGCAGATGCTGGAGGGCTCTGCTCAATGCAGTTTAATGAAAACTTCATGACAGAACACAAAACTAGAAGTAAATTCATCCCTCTCAACTGTAGCACATGCTCAAACTGGGGAGTTATGAAACATGATTCCTCTGGGGTTCAATACTTGGTCCTCTGCTCTTTCTCATACACATCAATGTTCTGCTCCTAACCATGACCTATGAACCCAAACCCATACTCTTTGCAGATGTTACAGAGTGCATCTTTCATCACTTTACCAAGCAAAGGGAAATGCAAGCTTACTCGTATAAGGCCAGTCTGCCCATTGTTGCATCAACATTTCAGTCCTGAAATATGACGCATGACTTATCTATTGTTTTATGTTACAATGTGTAGTTTGGTGCATGTTTGAGATGTATTATGTAGAATAGTGTTCACTTGCAATATTTATGCAAAGTACAGGTGATGAAAAAATGTCACCAAAGTTCTGTACAAAAAATATCTTGCATCCACACTGCCATACAGAATATACAGAATAGTGGAGGAATGCTGAGTGAGAGGGTCAGTGCCAAACAGAAATAAAATATGAAAATCTACTGTCTTCACTGAAGTGGGGTGTCAAAATCCTGAGCTCACAAGGTATCAAAACTTTCAAAATTATACGCACATAAAATAAGAGCCACACAATAACTCCTTCCAGAGTGGAACTGAAAGAAGCTGGATATTACAGGTGGTTTCTACAATTAGTAGCAAATAAATGTCTTCATCCAAAACAGACATGGTTTACACTAAACCATGTAAACAGCCAGATTTACTGGTGTTCTCAACATTCTCATGCTGTTCATGATGTTTCTTTGCACACCTGTAAATCAAAGTCCAGCGTACAGTCAGGGTGTCCAAATCATACAGTGTGTGTCACTGAAGGAAAAAAAGTCCTAACAGTAAATCTGGCTAATTGTGACATCATTTCCTAGACAATTATAGCTTCCTAGATCTCCGTATTTTAATCTGTGTGATTATTATTTGTTGGGGACACTGCAAGGTAAGAATTTATGTGAACAATCCACATTCTCCGCAAGACGTACAAGACAATATTTTAAGATCACCTGCCAGTAATTAAAGAGAAAGGTTCCATCATGAGTCAAGAAATATTGTCAACTGATGTGAGGCTAGCTTGGAAGCTGGAACTCAGCATTTCTGCGCCTCTTCTATGAAACATGCTAAACTGAACTGGTGGGGGAAATACAGACTATAAACTCTCAGTGGAAGCAGACATCATACAGAACAAAGCTCCCATGGCAGTTGCCATACTCAAAGAGGAGATTAAAGATTTGCTCTGTGGTACTGTCATTTCACATCCATAAAGTGACCATTTTATAATCAGATAAATGATGTATGCAGGAATATACAAAAATGGTTTGAAGAACAATGAACTCATACTACATTCTGACAAAACAAATGTTATGAAATTCTGCACCAACAACATGTGTTAATCTAAACAGAGGACATGGTAATGAAGTAAATGAAGAAGTACAAACAACTACAGTGTTTGGTCTACATGCTGACTGTAACTTAAACTGGGAAACAAATATTAAATCTGTTATCCTCAATGTAAGTTCTGCATATTATGCAAGAGACAACTCACATCAATCATAAAAACAGGAAATCTAAAATTAGTTTGTTTTGCTTACTTCCATTCGAGCATTTCATGTGGAATAATCTCCTGGGGAAATTCATAAGACACCAAGAAGTTTTTCACATCTAAAAGAAAATTCTTGTGTTTTAGAGTGAATTCTTACTGTTGGTACTGTCACTTTTTGTGGACCACGTGGAAAAATTCCAAACACATTCAGACAAATATATATGGTATAAGCACAAGATGCACATATGACCTAACATGCTGAGCAATAACCTCAGTATCAAAACAACATTCATTATACAAGAATCCACCACATAACAAAGTTGAAATCACAAGCATTTAAGGCAGCACTCTAAAGAGTATTAATCAGATCACTCTTTCTGACAAGATTTACTTCAAACAAAAATTTTAAGCCATTTTTAAATAGCACCCACAAAAAATTGTCCTTCTTATTTAATACTATAAATAGGTAATTACTATGCTTTATCATGACATTTTCTACATCCTTGGCCAAGTCCTATGAAGAATCTATAAAATAAAACAAATATCTTTTCTGTTCCAATCAAATTATCTCATTAAAGCTCTTCAAACTCCATATACATGATGGAACATTTGAAGTTGTACATGATGTGATGATGACAACAATAACGAAGACGACAGCAGCAACAACAACAACAACAACAACAACAACATACAGTAACATATCAACACATAATTCACACTTCCAAGAAAAGCTGACAGGACCATGTGACAACACTGCACATATATCTAAGGTTAATGTCACACATTCAACTGTAACAGTAAGCCATTAACTATATATTCATGCCTCATACACCACCTACTAACAAGTGCATAAGCAGAGAAAAGTGTATATATTATTCAAAAGATGGAAACCTGGAAAAAGTGTGCAATATTACAGTACTCTAGAATGGGTTTGTTTGTTCTCATATTGAATATTTTATAAACTACTAAGTGTAATACTGTCCACAGATCACCTCTTAATTATACTCTTCAGCTTACCAGCGACATCAATCACTCCCTTCGCATCCAGCACTCCTGAATTTGGCCTTACACAATATTTCTTCGGGGCTGTTGTTTTAATTTTGAAACACACTTTCTTTTCAGATGGATTTGTTAATTTCATATAGGAAGTAACAGGTGAAGTAAATGGGCCTGAAATTTGAATACAGGGAATAATCAGAGGGATGTCCTGCAAAAAACACACATAAACACACTACATGCTTTATCAATGTACAACCGTATGCTGCCTAGTAACATTCAACTGAATCAGTTCCGAATAAATGGTTCAAACACGCAGTGTTTATATTCTACTACAACACACGCTTATTCTGATATGCAAGTCATTTGCAAACCTGGTAAAGCACTAGCTCCTAGAACTATACACATATAGTGGCTCAAACATACGTCCTCAGTCCAATTAATGTACGGCAGGCCTTCCAAATCGAATTCTGTGCCTACTTTTATCAATATCTGCCCACTATTTACCACACTTGAAATAGAACTCGTCTTCGGGACCTATCCATGGGATAATACAGGCTTGGCTAAGTCATTTAAATACAGTAGTGACAGTCTAATTCTTAAGTTTCCAATCTTACCTCGAAATTTCAATTCATGTTGGGGTTCTATTATTAATACTTGTTCTTGTTTTGCCATAATTCTGTCCTAGATAAGGCTTACTGATTGCCAAACTCAAAAGCGAATTTTAGATGATCTCTGATCACCACACTAATGGCTCCACCTCCGGCCCCGGTTCCGACTACTCTCGTTTTCTAACAAATACGCATGCGTCATGACGGAAATATGGCTACTTAATATGACGTCATAATCAGGTTGGGGAATGAGTCAATGTAAATACTTATTAATAAAGAAAGGTTCGCCAGTAAATTTTAAACCGTTCCTAGCATTTAAATTTCTTGTAGCATATTTCTGCAACGATCAGATGATAATTTTCGTCTCAAATACTGTTTGTTTTGCCAAATAACTAGAATGCAAAAAGATTTTTTAAAGGAAAGTTGCATTTGACATCGTAATCGGTATTTGGGTTTCGCCGTTTGGGTTCGTCGATATTGGTCGAAGTGTAACTTAAATTTTCAGTTATAGAGTCGCCGCTGCCGAGTTTTGAAACAAAATTAAGCTCGCAGTATGGGAGTATTGTTATCCTGGTTTTGTTGTAAAGCACTACAAAGAAAGTATTGAGGTAACAAGCGAAAGTATGGTGGGTGCGCAAGTTTTATACGCTTTGAGGCTTATATCTTTATTGTTTTTGTAACTCACATTTCAGAACATATTATAGACTTCTGAACGTAATGAAGATTATGGTTTTGACATATTTTTAGACACGCAAGAGGAGCGGTGTCAGACGATCGTGAACGTAGTATATCCAGTAACCACTACAGTTAACGAATGTGGCAGGGTTTCACAAGTTCTGAAGAATCTGGGCATCTTTTGACAGTTAAAATTGGGTGCATTGCTGTCGTTGATTGTAATTTCTGTGAGTAACAAATAATAGGATGGAGGTTGCACGTAGATAATATCCGTCCTGTTGACAGTGAATTTAGGTTAGTTTGAAGTTGGTAGGTCAGTTCTAGTAGCATATGAACGTAATGAGTTGATAATGCCTTACTGGCGTTTGGTACATGTTATTACTGTGTGGAAGGTCTGCTGTTTGTTTACAGTTCCTTTATGGTGTTGTTAGGAATCTCACCAGCCGTTCTGAGGTAGTTCCAGTGGAACAAAAGACGTGATCACCTTTAAAACTGCAAGATATATGTCTGAAGAGTATTGTAATTTTCCTTTCCTGTAGGTGTAGATAGATGGGTAGATGTAGGTGAATGCTGTAGGTCCTGGTAAGCTGGACAGTTACAGTGAAGTTGTCCCCAGAACAGTACAGTAAATAGACTGACTCACAGTATCAGCAGTTTCTTAGCATTTGTATAGAATATTAATGTGGCAGAGGCAGAGGAAGGGTAGATCACTGACTGTTGATGACTGCGCCATTGGTGGTGATTGTGATTATGAGGCACTAATGGTGACAGCAGTGGCGGCATTATTGATGCACTTACCGTTTGTGTCCTGTGCCTCTGATCCCCCACTCCTTAGTAACATGTGCATGAAAACTGGCTACTTGTTACCAGATACTATATTTGATCAGACTGGATGTGACTAGAAAATCGTGAGTGCTTTTAAGTGCATGGTTGGTGTAGGACTGCTGGATGGACATTTATATCCATCCCATAATAAGCTACTTTTGTCGGTATACAATGATTAGTGCAATCAAAAGCCTTAGCAAGGATGCATCACATTTATTACTGAGTACTGATAATGATCTGCTAGTGTGAATGCTTTGTTAGTAATCAGTTTTTTCTAATACCAAATTTTTTTAACCAAACTGTGTGGGTTTAAACCGTATATAACGTGAGGTTGTTGACAAAAATTCAGTTAACCCTTTGGTACCAAAGGGTGACTATGGTTATTATGCACTGTAGTGCTGAGAAAGCCCAATAACAACTATAGTTGTTGGTGTCATGGTGTCAGAGATTGTGGCAGGAGAATTTGTACCAGCAGTAGATAGCATCAGAATTGTGATGATGTGGGTTACAAGAGTGAAGCTGAGAACTTACTGATTTAATACTGAGGTCTGATATGCACCTCCCTGATGCTGTTTGCCTCTTTGTGTATATGTCATGCATGGCTCTTCATGCCAGCCATAATACTTATATTCCCACTGTTGTCTTATTGTACACAACAAGTAACAAAATTTCAATGAAACATTCTTTCGTCCGCAACTGATAATTTGAAATATTACTTGAAAGTTATTTTTTGCTTATTTTCAGAAGTTTTTAAATGGCGCAAGGAACTACATTGCAGGTAAAGTTGTGTTGTTTTTAGCTACAGATTAACTTAACTATCACTGTGCCACTTCATAATCCATTGTGTGCGATCATAAATGGTCTGCTATTGCATTTGGTGTGACCTTTTGAAATCTTTACTGTGGCACTTTTGACTCACCATTTTCTTGTAAGTCAACATGTAGAAACACAAAGAAACAACACAGAGTGAGTGAAAACCTACTTGACAACTTTATTGAAACCTTGTGAAAATACAGATGGCCAAAATGACACAAATCCACTTCCATGTTATTAGGTTATCTACGGGTATCCAGTATGAGCTCCCTTTGTTATCCTGTAGATGTTTGAGTGATAGTCCAATTTTTCCCATTTTTTCCACAGTTTATCTTGTTTACTGCATATGTGATATTTTAAAATCACATGATGCTACAGCCACAGGATTTAGACACTAATAATAATCATTGGCCCTACAGCCTTGGGTGGGCCTTGGCCTCCTCGGATTAAGACAGTGATATCATGATTTTTCAACAAGATGGCATACCACCATATTTCCTTACAGAGGTCTGTGCCATTGTTGAAACTATGTTTCCTGGCAAATAAATAGAAAGCATTGGACATGTTCTGTTGCTGCTGCATCCTTTATGTCTGAAGTTATTAGATTTTGGTCTGCAAATTCATGAGGATTATTTGTCCATTGCCTTAACCTTCTGTGAGCTGCATCAGAGGTGGCATACATGTTGGACCGAGATGTGCTGCAGTGAATATGGGAGAGCTGGCTATAGTTGAAATGTTGGGCTAACAAAGGGAGCAGATATCGGACACTTTTAGATAAGTGTGAAGTTTTTATGTGTTACATGAGTGTTTTTGTGTCCTTATATCATTATTATTTTCACAGTATTTCACTGAATTTGCCACACGTTTTGTTGCACTGTATGTGTGAACAGAAAGCAACTGCCACAAGCTAGTTAACCCTTTAACTGTTTTTTACATAATATTACATCAGATCTGAAAGACACCACACTGTTTTTAACTTAATATTTTGTGCTAATTGACAGCTTCAGATTCTCTTTTTGTTATAATGTTTTGTTTGGAGGAAGAACTCGAAGAGCTTTTGCACTGTAGAATTAAAACCATATGAGCACACTCTGCCTGCTTTGTGTTTGAAAAATCTTTATATCTTGAATGCTTTGTTTTTTTGTATTATAAAGAATTTGAAAGTTCGGGTATATTAGAACAGTAGAAGAAAGTATCTGCTGTCAGAATAGAAGCAACAGAGGGATTAAATGATACAAGAAGGCTGTTTGCTGGCCATTTGGATACTTTTATCCAAGACTTTTTTTTTCTTTCCAGAAAGCCATTGATCTGGTAACAAAGGCAACAGAGGAAGATAAGAATAAGAATTATGAAGAAGCATTAAGATTATATGAACATGGTGTAGAGTACTTTCTACATGCAATTAAGTGTAAGTTGAAACATATTTGTAGTTGGTCACGAAGTTTTGATACATTCTTAAAGGAAACTGTGGGGTTTAATGTAGATAAGAATTCTGATATTCATCTTTGACCATTTGTCAGAGTAAAAATGGGTCTTTAATTCTGTCAGTTTGCACAGAGTCCAGTGGATGTGGTTGATGTTGGCATACATGTAGTGGTCATGTAAGAGCATTCCAATCCTTTCACATCTGTCTTACCTCCCATGTGCATATGCAGTAAGCCAACTCACCTATGCCTCATACACGTACAATGCATTGCATGGAGCATAGGTCTTGAGAAGCATATACAGTACAATTCCATTAATCCGGCACCCATGGACCAGAAAGGTGCTGGATTATCAGATGGTACCTACACTGTTCTAAATTCTTAACTGGTAATTTCATAGCTAGCCCTCATAAAATGAGCATGTGTAACTTATTTTCATTGCATCATAAGAAGATGTAGCTTTTTCAGTTATCCTAGGCCCAGTCACAGGTTTTCTTTGAAACACATTCATGTAAACCACTTACACAACACTTTGTCCAGTTTATTAATTAAGGCCCTTGTAATTTCTGTTGCTTGATAAATGATCATAATTGGTCCTTACATTTCTTTATATAGTAGGTAATTGATGGTCCATTGTTGTATTTTGAAGCCATAACCTCTCTTTGGCTTTTGCCACTGTCAAGCCTCATAATTATTTCAAGTTTCTGAGGAATCATGCAAGATAAGCATTTCCCCTTACCAGCACCATTTTGTTTACTTGTCACTGGAGCTTGTGAAGCCATTGTAATAGGTCAGTGGGCTCATTAAGGTCCATTGCTTAAAGTCTATATGTTTGATGTTTTATGTACATTATCTTATATATATATATGGTGCATATGTACAGAGGCAGTTTACCTTTATGGTAGTTAGGTAGTGAATGGGGCTTGAGAGAATAGTAGGGCAAAAATTATGAACAAGAATCTGGAAGAGTTGTCTCTAAATATTTCAGATGAAGCGCAAGGAGAAAGAGCAAAGGATAGCATCAGGACCAAGTGTCTTCAATATTTAGACAGAGCAGAGAAGCTGAAAGAGTACTTAAAGAAAGGTAAATCAAAGAAGCCTGTGAAGGCTGGAGAAAACAATTCCAAGTAAGTAACATATGTCGTCTTTGTATTACCAAGAATCTGTTTTACGATATACCTAACTCTAAATGCCTCCCCAAGTATTTAATAATCTTAAGATAGGAGGCAATATGAACTACTGACCACCTATTAAAGGACATAACAGATTGTTTTTGAACTAGTATTCGGGCAATTTTTTGCCATCAGGTGATCCATTTGTAAGTGGTCTGCATCTTCGAATCTGCAAATAAACCATACTCTTGAGTCACCTAATGGCATTGCAGGTGTAATGTCCACCATTATCATGTATACAGTCACTAACTAATGCCATGGTGCACAATACTACTTGAGAAGCTGATAAGTCTTTAGTTAGTCAATAAAGTCCCTTGTTTTTATAGAGTCAGGAGATTATTACTGCTTTAACAAGAGCCAGCCCTAATGCAATCACAAGTGACTGTGAAATGCAGATATTGATGTTCAGGTGTTTGCTGTTGGAAATAAGTGGTCTGTGGCATGATGGCTGTTGAATTAGTACAGGTTGCACCTCCCTAATGAGAAATTCTATGACTGGCACCTCCTTTTTCTGGCACAGTTTAACAAAAACCACAAAAAATCTATGAGCATTGAGGATCGGGGTTTTACTTTTGCCGTAAGTTAGAATTTTGCTTTTCTTTTTTCATTTTTTAAAACTATTTTTTTTTGTTTATTGAATGTTTCACAAATGCTAATGCATTTTGGTTTTGTGCATGCATTCTGGGATGGGTAAGTTAGCATTACTGTGGAAGAGTTGTGCTTGTGCTTCCTCTAGTTATTTCCTTGTGTCATTCGTTGTTACAGTGTACAACACTAGCACTTTATGTTATAAAATCCTGTGTTTTGTTATCAGAATATGCTGACCACCCATGAATTGGACAATTCCTTGGTCTGGTGCCAGCCATGTCCCAAGGGACCTATGTTAGGGAGGTGTGACCTATACCTTAAAAAATACTAAGCTCAGCAACTGACTTCCTAAGTGCCGTGCTAACCAGACTCAGAAATTGTCAAGCCACGGCTTAACATACATGTGTATGTTTGAAGGGTGTGCAGATACTTTGATACTGGAACTGTTATGATTGGAACCATCTTTGTCAATTAGCTTTAAGCTTTAAAGCTTTAACCTTGCATGAAGCCATTCCTCTGTCATGAACGCATTATTTTTTTACATATGAGGCCCTCTTGTAGTTGGGTGAGGGTGGTATGACTGTTATAACACAACCTTTTGCATTTTGTTTCCTTCTGTTAATTTTTCATGAAACCTTAGTGCCACCATGGTAAAAAAAAAAAATGACTTCTCCCTTTTCCAAGATGTCTCTTTTTATAATTATTTACATTCTAGTGTTCATATAAGTTCTTGCTTGTAAGACGTACAATGCCAACCACCTGACCATCAAGTCTCACCAGCAGAACATGTCTCACTGCGTAAAGAACACTGCTGTAGCACAGTTCAGCATTGGAGCCATATTTATTGCTTCCATATGCAGTTGTATTGTGCAAAGCAGTGTCATATTGTGAAGTTTTTGTTGTTACTTTGATGCAGTTTATAAAATCGTTTTATGTTACTAAAAATTAAAAGAAAATTAAAATCAAAATTTTCAGACTTATAGTACTATTTATGTAGAATAGTGCTTGGTTAGAATCCCCAGGCCCTTGACATAGTCTTTTTTTTCTTTCTTTCTTTTTCTTTCTTGTTTACTTGCACTTCCCTATTATAATTCTACTGTTTTCCTGAAAATTCACACTATTTCCCCTATGGTTTGATTAAAAGTCGCATAAGTTTTTTTTCTTGACCAACAGGGAATAAAAGATCTTGTTCATGATTTTGTTAAGAAAAACATGCTCTTTTTTGTTCTTGACAACTTCATTGCTCTATTTTCAGGAATGATGACAAAAAAAGTGACAGTGACAGTGATTCTGATGATCCAGAAAAGAAGAAGTTACAGGCCAAGCTTGAAGGTGCCATTGTTATGGAAAAGCCTTGTGTAAAGTGGTCAGATGTTGCTGGTCTAGAAGGAGCAAAGGAGGCCTTGAAAGAAGCTGTCATTTTACCAATAAGGTTCCCACACCTATTTACTGGAAAAAGAATACCTTGGAAAGGAATATTACTTTTTGGGGTGAGACTTAACATACACTTTCCCGGCTTAACAACTCTGTTTAACATATGTTACACCAGAGTAGCCTGAGAGTGAATACACAAAACCCAGTGAGTAGGTCTGGAATTTACAGTTGTCAGTATTTGCTAAATTTATGTAGTTGTATCCATGAATTGATTTTGACTGGTCTGTATCATGATGGATGCCACTGAAAGTATTCACAAAGTAATATGTTGTCTCTATATGCTGTGCTGTACAGTATTGTTTCTTGTCCTACAGAACCATAGCACTAAAGGAGTGTTTCCTAATGCCTCTTTGACATCATTTTTGTATACTGTTTACACATAATCAGTTGGTTAGTTGTACATCACTTTCCTGTATACATTTGAAATGAAGTTGTCTTCGTGTGGAAGTTTGACCTGTATCTGTCGACTAGAAACATTCAAAAGTAGCTTTGTTTAGTGTTTCTTTGAAGCATGGTTAATAAATTGTCACCGCTGTATCCCACCCCCCACCCCCCCCCCCCCACCCAAACAAACCAAAAAAAAAACAACACAACCTACCCCAACATAAACTTACA
>Ga0123357_10007993_pt1 | contig 13162 bp, 8 predicted proteins | sample TergutEmb28metaG_FD_89873 | JGI IMG/M metagenome (GOLD analysis project Ga0123357, IMG submission 89873) | Embiratermes neotenicus P4 segment gut microbial communities from Petit-Saut dam, French Guiana - Emb289 P4 | ecosystem: Host-associated > Arthropoda: Insects > Digestive system > Gut ...
GGGTTTTTCGGTATAGTTTAACATAAGGAACACCCTCCCGAAGTCTGGTCCGTTCCTCCTGTTACACCCTGTATATATATATATATATATATATATGCTCTTGTTTCTCTAACCATCTTTGTACTTTATCACGCCTTTTCGACGTCTATAGTATTCACCTAACTGAAACGTATAGCAGAGTCCGGGTGGGCAAGAATGTGTCTGAAAGGTTCCCTATTAGGAATGGTTTGAAACAAGGAGACGCTCTAACATCAATGCTTTTTAACTTTGCTTTAGAGTACGCCATTAGGAGGGTTCAGGTAAATCAGGATGCCTTGAAACTAAATGGTACATATCAGTTTCTGGCTTATGCCGATGATGTTAATATACTGGGACGAAGCATACATACTCTAAAGGAAAATGCTGAAGCTTTAGTAGCTGCTACTAGGGAGATTGGACTGGAAGTAAGTGCTGATAAAACTAAGTAAATGGTCATGTTTCGAGATCAGAATGCAGGACGAATTCACAGTGTGAGGACTGATAACAGTACCTTCGAGAGGGTGGGAGAGTTTTAATACCTGGGAACAACTTTAACAAATCAAAATTCTATTGCGGAAGAAATTAAGAGCAGATTGAAGTCAGGAAATGCTTGCTATCATTTGGTGTAGAATCTTTTGTCTTCCAGGTTGCTATCCAAAAATTTAAAGATCAAGATATATACATATATAATTTTGCCTGTTGTTTTGTATGGGTGTGAAACTTGGTCGTTGATATTGCGGGAGGAAAGGAAGCTGAGGGCGTTTGAGAATATGGTGTTGAGGAGAATATTTGGACCTAGGAGGGACGAGGTAACGGAGGAGTGGTGTAGATTGCATAACTAGGAGCTAAATGACTTGTACGCCTCACCCAATATTGTGCGGGTGATAAAATCGAGAAGAATGAGTTGGGCTGGGCATGTGGCGCGTATGGGCGAGGAGAGGGGGTGTATAGGGTCTTGGTGGGGAAACCGGAGGGAAAGAACCACTGGGTAGACCTAGGCGTAGATGGGTGGATAATATTAAGATGGATCTCCAGGAGGTGGGATGTGGGTATATGGACTGGATTGGGCAGGCCCAGGATAGAGAGAGGTCGCGGACGCTTGTGAGTGCGGTAATGAACTTTCGGGTTCCGTGAAATGCGGGGAATTTCTTGACTAGCTGCAAACCAGTTAGCTTCTCAAGAAGGACTCTGCACCATGGAGTAAGTAAGTAGGTAAGTATGTAAGTAAGTAAGTAAGTAAGTATGTAATTAAGTAAGTAAGTAACTTCTGCATTTACACGCGCGCGCGCGCACACACACACACACACACACACACACACACACACACACTGTATTTGTTTAGTTTCACATGTTGGCGACAATATTACAGCTGATTCTGAAATATACATCTTACGTATATTTGCTGCACATTAGTCGCTTGATTAAGGCTTAAATTGCTTTGGTTATGCACCCACATTACACAAAATTTCTGATTGGCTTTATCGTAGGTCTCATATTTACATCATTCTTTTACCAACCCACCGAACCACCATAAGAAAATTTGCAGGTTTGTTACTGTACAGGATAGGTGAAGCTGTCTAATTACATGTCTGGACAGGCCATAAGGACTGCAGCGGGTTAACGCTTCCATACTATCTAGAGAGTCGGTAAACGAAGGTGGTAAGGTTGTCAGCCCTACGCACCGGTCGCTTTTATACTCCTGGAAATATTCCTGGTACTCACTTCTGTTACTGGGCAGTCGAACCCCAGGGCGATAGTGGGGCCGGAAGGATTAGGTCAATGACAAATAATAATGTCCCCATCGGGAAATGAATCCGCGACCTGCCAGCTTGTGGCGCTGTGCCTCAACCAACTGCGCCACCGCGTGCATTTGGTATTATACAGTGGCACTGTACAGTGCCTCTCTAATATGAATATCCACAAGTCAGGAAGACAATCTGATGTGGATATTTGAAAACCTGCTGTGTTTTTACGTGTTAAAAATTAGAAATTTAGAGACGGTGCAAAATGTGCAGGTAGTGGAAATGATCTGTACAGTGTATAACGTATGATACTTCACTACTTTATGCAGTTATTACTTTAAAGTACACTGTAATTCCTGTTACAATTGTAAGCAGTTGTATATTTAAGTAAGTGTATGTAGGTCTTAAGCTGTGCACGTAATTTGGCTTAAAACACAAAAGTTCTGGAGACCTTGCATAAAATAAGATTTCGACGAAAATGAAGATATAACTTTAAGAATATTGATTTACAGGAAGTCTCTGCTTCCAGATGTATGCCAAATCATCTGTTTCTTTGAACATGTTACAATGGTAGGAACACGGATTATTTCCAGATGCATAAGCAGCGAGCTCCTTTGTCTTCTGTTCGTCTTCACTCTATGAGAGCGTACTGGTAAGAATTTTTCAAGTCTTTCAAATGTCACTGAGTATGATAAATAGCTTTCATTTTGCAGAGTATGAATATTTCTTCTTTCTGGTTGGGGAGTTTGGGAAGACTTATTTATTACTCTGGAGGTTGTCGCTACTCGCATTACCTCTCCAGGAGGCCAGCAATATGGCCTCCCAACAGATTCCGCAGAGATACAGGTCTTGGGGGAGTTGTGCACAGATCCGGCATATCTAGCTTAGAGCCTGGTGTGAAAATGTGAGAGTCAAAGGTCAGAGACGATGATGTGAATAAATTTCATTTCTAAACTAGAAGAGCTTAGATGTTCAAAGGTATGATACAAACCAAGCAGACGATTACAATAGCATTTTACGTGGACATTTTATTCTCACATCTAGGGGAGATGTGTCACGTCCAGACATATAAACCGTCAAAGGATGTAATATTCTGCTATTCTTGGACTGTGTTATCCTGAAGATGGAGGCACTTCGATCGTCCGAAACGACTGAAAATGCTGAAGCGATGACACAGTGTAACGTTTCAGACAATTCAAACCCCAGCAGCACCACTATGTGAACTTTTGTTTTAGATATTTATTTCAAAGAAAATATTTACAGTACGTTCAAAGAAAAGTAACAGAATTTTCCTCGTGCCAATTTAAATAACTATGTATAAGTTAGAGAAAAGCGAAATAGAAGTAAATATAATATTAGAGAAAAATTTGTAAAAAGACAGTACGTACGGTGGTGAACTGGTTACAGCAAAATATTTTGCGGCCTTTTCTATTTATGTTTAGTATACATAGATCGCAGGTCGTCTAAGGTGTAATTCCGATTTGCTGAACCAGAGTGTTAGAATTGGATGGACAGTTAGCAAAAATATTTAGCTGTGAGTGGGTGGGTGAATCCTTGAACAGGTTAAATATTAAGAGTGACGTGAGACTGTGAAATGTGTCTATATCTGGCATCGTTAAGGAAGCATTGCAAGGTCTTGTTTTGGACGACTTGGAGTTTGAGGTAGTTTGAGGTAGTTTGAGTCACGTGTGAACTCTAGACAGACGCGGCGTAAGTGACAATTGATCGGATGAGCAATTTATATAGGGTTAGTCTGGTGTGGTGTGCGAAGGAGGAGTCTCCCGAGCGAGTAGGGTGAACATGTTACAAAGAACGCCAGTGGCTTCGTTTGTGACGGTACGTCAATTGTTTGTGTAGAGTAGTCCAGATTCTAAAAGAAGGCCAAATATGGTAAATCTGAGGCCCAGGGCAAAAGTGTAAACTTTAAGTCACAAATTTCACCTCGTTTAGCCCACTCCCTTCCTAACAAGAAAGGAATTCGAAGTATGAGATCACCATGATGGTGTGTGTGTATGTGTGTGTGTGTGTGTATGTGTGTGTGTGTGTGTGTGTGTGTGTGTTTTAATCGACAACTATTGAACGACCACTCTACCTAGTTTTTTTTAAACTTGTTATGACATCACAAAGCCATATATTTTAAATCTGTAAACTGGAAAACAACGCCATGGCGGGCGCACAGCTATTCGAAGCGAGAGCAACATTGGTGGCACCTAATTTAGGGCTCTGAAATGTTGCTACAAAAATATACACTTTTATTCAATTAGTTGTCATATTGTCAGACAACGTAAGGTAAGAAGATGGTTAAGGGGTAGAAATTTTCCTTAGCGTTTCGGTTTGGTTGGGTAAAAATGAATCATTGGAGTTGGTCATGTGAAATATGGCATGACGATGTATTACAAACAGGTCTAAGCATTATTTATGTATTTTTTTATGTCAGCGTTTACACGTGCGACGACGATACGAAACTTTACGGCGATGTCAGAAGAATTTGATGTATAAAGGATCTGTAGGTCTGTCGTGTGTTCGTTAGGAACGTAATGGTGATGATGATGATGATGATGATGATAATAATAATAATAATAATAACTGTAGATCTGCGCGTGTAACTCCAAGAAGTTGGAAAGAAGTTTTGAGGGTCTCTGAACTCCTCCTTGTAACAACGACTTTTAATAGGCTGCAGGGAAATTCTTTGACTTTGGTGGCACTCTTGAGGATCAATCACTCATGGAAGAGTGTGTTCCTAATATGCACCACACGTGTGCTAACCATGTCTTGTTTTTGGCATTTAACCTCAGTAGAGAATGGCCCTTCATGAAAGTCCTTGTGATAGACGGAAAAATCCGAATTGGTCATTCACCCCAGCTGCTGTTTTATTTCTGACTGATAAATATTCAGAAGACAACCTTCTTGAAAGTTCGCGTGCTAGCCTGCTAAAGACGAACCTGCGGGGGCAGGTCTGGATGGTCTATGGATCGCACACAGACTGTTCGTAACCCGCCGTATTTCAGTTCACACATAACACACTGTCTCGGTCGTGCTGCGTTGTGTCGACACTTACCGGACGGTGTCCCGACTGTGCCTTGTGGCCTTGAGAACTCACTTCCACAGCGGCTAATGTTGGCACGGTCGGGGCACGGTGTGTAATTCAGTGGGAATGACACAATATGAATCTCTGGCGACACGGTGTAGTCGGAGCTTAGCTGGAGCCCAGTCCTCTATGTGTGAATCAAATAAGGTCTTACTGTGTAGTTCAAAAAGTAATGACACAATCTAGATCTTTAGCGACACGGCACGGTCGGCGCACATTCGGGGCAGTCCAATGTGTGTGTGTGTGTGTGAATTAACCTTTACTGTTTACGACTGCATATCAGTACACTGAGTAATATGTAAACGTACCGAAAGAATATAACTATTTTAAGGACTGATCCTCCCTTATGATTAGCCGGGAGAGCCCAGTTAGTGGCGTGACTATTCAGAGGCCGAACAGCACTGTCTTTGCTCCACAGGAGTTGTTCCTCTGAGGATGAAGCGGTCGGAATATGCAACTGAATAAGCACATTTGTTTATTTCTGATTTCGAGTAAATTGCTTGTAGCTGTACTTCCGTATCAGCATGATACTGAGTGCCTTAGCGCAGGAACACCTGACCTTAAGCCTATTGTGCTGGGGTTTTGTTGTATCATGCACGGAATGAGTTCTGCTCTGCAGTCGCGGAACCAAGTTTAGCAAACTGCAAATCACAGAATGATTTCTCCAGTACAGTCGCCATTATGAACGCTGGCACCACCTGATGGTGGAAATCCGTACAACTTTAAAGCGCCAAAATGTGAAAATTATACTGAGGCTAGTTACAGAGTTTGGTGTATTTGAGATATTATGATCCTTAGTTGCTGAGTAATACATTTTTGAAAGTGCTGTACTATTTTTGAATCTCCCTCTGCTTTTCAAATGGACTTATTTGAAAAGCATACACATTTCATTCGGAAGTACCTTGAAACAACAGTAGCGTAGTAACATTGCTGTCAGCATGATGTCCAGTCCACCCACCGCATTCCACACGTCAAGAACTTCCGAATGACGGGTAAACTCACGAAGGAACTGCATGCAATAAATTTCTCGGACCAGAAACGTTTCATGAAAACAGGCATGTCAATGTAGCGTTGATAGGAAAACTAATGAAATGTGGACAAAACTGTTATTTAATGTGTGGGGAGCATTTACACACAATAATTATTGAAACTGAAAAATTAAGAATTAATGAACGCGGTTTAAACATAATTCGTTACGGATTTGTAAACACTGTTGCAAGACACAAATTTCCGTACCCGTCCATACCGGTCCCAAGGCCCACACAGCCTTCTTTACAGTGGGTACGGGGTGTGTTTCTGGAGGTAAAAGGGCCCAGGCGTGGCACTGAACAATTCACCACTTCATAGCGCCGGCGTCGAATATAGGTATACCTATTTTATGTTTCCGGTTCCGTGCATCGCTGATCTATGTTAATAACTGTCCAACGAGATGCAACACAAAGCAGTCTATTTATTATTCTGCAAATTCACTCTACATGTTTCGGGTGTCAACCACACCCATCATCAGGAGTACACAAAACTGTAACTACAGCCTTATGTACTGGTCATATTGTCTGTGCAGCTGCCTCCCTCCAACGTGGCCAACTAGCTTGGAGCCTGTAGTTACAGATTTGTGCACTCCTGATGATGGGTGTGGTTGACACCCGAAACATGTAGAGTGAACTTGCAAAAGAATAAGTAGACAGATTTGTGTTGCATCTCGCTGGACAATTATTAATATAGATATGCCTATACTTCTTTCTCCCTTTTGTGCCTGTTTGGTATGTAGTGGGACAGCTCTACAAATAGCATGCAAGTCTTCGACGTGTGCGAAGTTCGAGGTTGGTCTACATTTCGAGGTGTGAAGTTGTAAAATATCAGATGGATATGAGGTGACTAGAAAAGCTCCGACCGTGATACCTTAGTCGGTAGAGTTGTTAGCCATGTTCTGGACGTCCGAAGAGTTGTGGTTTATTCTCGGCACGGGCGACAGATTTATTCCTTCTCCAAAGTTTGCGGTCCTGTTGTGGGGCTTACCCAACTTTCTATTTAATGGGTGACGATGCTCTTTACCCCAGGGGTGGGGGGGGGATAAAGCGACTGCGGTGTAAATTTGGCCACTTATTTCCATTTTGCGCCGAGGGTAAGAATAAGTAGAGCTCTATCTCCATTTCCCTTATATTTGCATGGCGTACACACGAACAAATTTACCTCCATCTAGCAATGTTACATGTCCAGTTTTGCACAGAATTTGAAAATGGTTACTAAATAGATATATTGAGTGATGTCTGTGAGGTAATTAGTAGAAAATTTATAAAAATGCGAATCTCATCGTTGCACCGTGCATTTCGTAAAATCACTTCAACTATTAATCAACAAATGCACCTATATAACTTTCACTTAAAACACTTTAAAACACTTAAAATCACTCCGACATGTTTCGATCTTTTCAGATCATCATCAGGGAGTTTCGTCGTTCCTTGCTAAAGTAGAGAGTGTGCTAGGTGTGCTAGGTGTGCGTCGTATGCTACTACGTAGCATACGACGCACACCTAGCTAACTACACTCTCTACAACAGATTCCTACACAGCATGATATGCTGCCACAACACGTTGTTTACAAAAACGAACTAAATCGTGAATATGTAATAACTTTAGCAAGGAACGACGAAACTCCCTGATGATGATCAGAAAAGATCGAAACATGTCGGAGTGGTTTTAAGTGTTTTAAGTGAAAGTTATATAGGTGCATTTGTTGGTTAGCAGTTGAAATGGTTATAAAAATGTCTCCGAAATGTTATTTAGTTTTCACAGTAATTGCATGTGAATGAAAATACGGACTGAATGTAAGTTCTACAAGAAGACTGAGATTTATAATTAAAATATTTACTAGTCTAAAAGCAACTGTACGTATTCTAGCACACAAGTATATCGTTCCCATATCGTGCGGTGGAAATGCGGTAATACAGTGATGAAGTTTTCAAACAGTTTGGTATATAAGTAGCTTCGATATGTTAGTAATAAACTAAAACAGTAGGTATTAAGTTGTTCATGTACAGTGAAGTATCTTAATGAACATTAATTCCAGCACCACATTTAAATCGTAAAAAGGAGTTTCAAGGAATGATGTTAAGAGTAGGTCTTTCGTGAAATAGTTTTATCTGACCGCGTATTTCACCATGTAATGCGCACATGTACGTACATCGACTGTGTCAACCTTCAGCGGCGAGATGGAACCATCAGCGTGTCGTTTCGTCGTACATCGGGATTAAACATGGTAAGCCTGTTGGAAACATGGCTGCATGTCGAAGCACGCAGCGTAGTTCGTTTTTGTCACATCGGTGGAAATCATCTCCAGACATGTACGAAACACGTGCTGTGTCACGGAAATAGGTGTGTGTAAGGCGCATTGCTTTCAGTAAGGGTTGGACAAACGTTGACGGCCAGCAGCGTCGAGCACGCCCAAGCACGTCCACTTTGGATGTGTATGTCGTGCAGAAGCATTAAGCTGACTGTTGTCTCCAAGATCTAGACTTTTCGCTGTGTAGTACGCTCAGCACAGTTCACGAGCTGCTGGATTACCGCCATGAAGGCCCAAGATTGGTACCGAAGTTCGCACAGATGACCACAAATGTGTCGTATGATGCTCTCTCTCTCTCTCTGTCGTGCATTTGACATTTTACGTTGGGTACCAAGGAAGCAGTTGACAGAGGATGAAACACTTTTCAGTCAGGCGACACCCCAAACGAAAAACGGAATGAATGTGCAAACACCAATTATCTCCCTCCATCAGAGACACAAAGCAACGTCATCAGTAAGAAAATTCGTGGCAACTGTCATTTGGGTCCATACAGGCGTATATCTTGTGGGTTTCCTTGGCAGGTTTGTCACTTAACTGCTGAGCGTTACTTTGGTACATTTGAAAGATTACAGCCGATGATTTCGTCGCAAGAGGCCTGGATTGGAGCCAGGATCCTATCATTTTGCATGATAAGGTCAGACCCCATACTTCCGGATTTGTGACTGGTTACTGGGAGATTGGTAGAGCGGCATTCCTACAGTCCACACATTGCGCCCAGCGATTTGCATCTCTTTAGAGCACCTAAGAAGTATCTGGTCAGCAGTTTGCGTTAGACTTTGACCTGAAGCAAGTTGCCACCTGCACGTGACATTTATTCTACATCGTGATCCAAGCCGTGATGCTTTAATATCAATAGTGGCTATATCGATGTCTGGTGTGTGCCATCTGCGACTCATGTGCCATGTGTACATGAATTCGGAACAAAGTTCTCGGCATTCCTTCTGCTATTTTTTAAAAATTATTTGTATCAAGAAGTTAGAAGGTTCGGAAACGAGCATCACTGGTGAGTTGGTGGCACTGCGCGGCATCCGGGAAGTCTCGTGTTAAAATCTCAGTCTGGACGCGGCGTATAATGGCTGAGATTTTTCTGATGCGCTTTGTAATGTCGCGCCAGTCAAATTCATGCACGGCAATTGAAATTACATAGCGGCTTCTTTCTTCTTTTTTTTCAGTTCAATTTATTATTCATTAATCCTATCATTCGAGGCCATATAATCGTGGCGATTTGAAGTGTCGTTAAATAATCCAGGAATGAACTAATATAAATTGTCTGGCTTTGTGAAATGTGTGTACAGATATCCGTATAATAAGAACCAACATGATGAAATATTTAATTTCAATTTAATTCAATAATTAACCTCTACATGTTTCGAACAGGCTTACTGCTCATCATCAGGAGGTACTACTCTGTAAATACAGCAATTGGTATATGTCAGGTGTTTATGTTGACTGGCTGTTGGCAGGATTTAAAAAAATAAATTAAAAATGTGGGTACAAATAGTGGAATCTCCACAATAATATTATCTTTATTTGGTTTAAAATCGAGGTCATCGGAAGAAATGTCTCAAAAAAGAAAAACAGAATTTAAAGAGGACTGAGGGATAGAACCGTACGATGTTCGTAATGTTTGTTCTCTCATACAGTGAGCCAATATGAAGTTTAATTACATTCCCTGGAACAGGAAGAAAATATATAGCAGTTATAAAAAAGAAAAAAATAGAGCACGCCGCTGAAGATGAAATACCACCGTTACATTAAAAATAACTTACATATCTGAAGTTATATGGAATTGCTGTATCATAAAAGCTTCGCCACAAAATAATTCATTTCACTTCTGCTCTGTGTGTATAGCTTGATGAGCAGTTTTATTGCAGCCATAACACTACGCTGACGTGGATTGAAGTCAAATAGAGCAATTAAAATGGAAACATTGCGTCAGTTTGGATAGTAACAATAACAACAACAAAAACAATGATGATAACAAATTATAATACTAAACTAGAATACTTTATGCCGGTTGAATATATATGTAGATATAGGTTATGTCTGTATGTGATGTTATGTATGTAGTTTATGTATATGTGTATGCAGGTCTGTCTGCCTGTCTGTAGGTTTGTATGTATTTATGTATGTATGTATATATGTATGTATGTACGTACGCATGCAAGACTTGTCCTTGTGCACTCCATAAAGTTATATGTGGGAGTATACAGATGCGTGCATTCTTAACATTGGCATTGTATGAAGCTGGCTGGTCAGCTTCACTTCCCAGCTGCTTTATCCCCGGTATTCTGCGGGGAAAAAGATTTAGTCCCTGTCAAGAATCTTCGGCCTGTCGACTCCATAGCCTACTCGCTTATCGACAACGCTGCCCTGGCTTGAATGTTTGTATGTGGATTTTTGTCATGCATGTGTGTGCTTTTGTGTGTATCTACTTGTATACATGGATTATGAATTATCTTTAATTAAACGTGAACAATTCATCATAATTATTCACTTTCCTAAAGTGGATCCCTTTTCTGAGTGATAATATTGTGTAGTTGTGTGCTGCATTGCTGACGTTTCGAAGAACCCTGTTGTATCCGTCTGTGAGGCCATCACCGTCAAACAAAATCCGCATTTCTATTTACGTATCGTGAAAAACATGAACATTCCATAACCACCTTGATCTTTCTTCTTCTTCTTCTTTCCGAAGAGTCCTTCTATTTCACGTGTTTCATGACTGCGATTCTGCAACTCTGGAGGCGCGTTTTATAAAATTATCCATCGTTCAAGCTCCCTGATAATCGTCTCACTGCCGTCGGAGCACCGACTTGGCACGCTACTAACTTCTCATCACTTGTTTTATCACCCGTTCACAGAAACGCTTGATGATGGCAGGGGACAGAATGAGGTTGGCGCAGACGAATAAAAACCTGGTTGGTGCAATTGTCTGTTATATCCAGCCTGACCGTAAAACCTGTCCATCCATTCCAACTCGATGCAGGCAGAATGTGGCGATAAAACTTTGACTGCAGAGGAGGGGAAAACTTTACGTTCTTTAATTCGCCCATCCAGCTGTGTTTCTTGCTCGATGGTACAGTTTCCATAGCTTTTCTCTAAATTATTTCGTACTGCACGTATTTAGTGTGGTGGAACTTCTGATCGGTCATGAAGTTGAAGGCTGTATTGGCTACCAGTTGAATGCATCTTCGAGAGAATGAGGATTAATTTCTACAACTTTAAATTGGTTTCAGATTTCTAAACTGATGATTCAGTGTATATAATATTTTATTTCTCACGCTGGAAACGTAATTAGAGAGTCTGTACCAACTTTACTGCGAAACGTAAAAAGGTTCTGAGCGTGATTTGTGCAACTTTGAAGTGAAGTCAGTAAAAAATTTCGACATACGTGGGCGTTAATTGATTTCCCGTGAGTTCGTGTTTCTCCGAATGTGTATTGCCCCTGTTATTTACTATTAGATTATATGTACTGCATCGATATGAAGTACAGAAACTTGTCTGTGGTGTTTCCCTTTAAGCTGTTTATAATTAGCCTTAAGGAGCAGAAACCTTCGATCAGTATGTCTATAAATTCCTCACATCTTAGGTAGCCTGAAGGTTATTTATCCTGTTCGCACAACCGCATCAACGCAACTGACATCTTTGCTAAACCGCATGTCTTCAGTTCACAGCTCAGTACCGTGTTTCTTCGAGATCAATTTAAACAATACTCTACGACTAGGTCTTTCATGTGGTAATTGGACTTAAATTTTTTGAATAAAATTTTAAATTTTCGTCCCAGCGGTGTGCTACAAATCCAGCTCTTATCATTTCCCATTAGTTGATGGTCTTAACAATATTTGTTTCAAAGTGGGGCGTACAGCTTCTTCAGGTCATCTTTATATGCATTTTATGATAACATGGATTTTCCTTACACGAGACTAGATGCTAGGTAAAGGTAAAGCAGTCCCGTTACAGGCCTGGACAGGCCCAGAGGGTTCCAAGAAGTTCAGGTTCCTAGATTTCGTGATAACGGCACAGGTTGTCAGCTTTACGCACCGGCCGCCTTTACCCCAGGAAATACTATGGTACTCATTGCTGTTACAGGCTGAGTCGACCCCAGGGCCATAGTGCGATCGGAAAGATTTTATTTCAATGAAAATTCCCCTGACACCAGCTGGGATCGAACCGGCGACCTTCCGACTTGTAGCACAGCACTTTAACCACTGTGCCACCGCGGTCCCCCCTAGATGCTAGGAGTTTATACTAATTTAAGAGAACAGTATGTTCACGTAGTATGCCTGCTGTATTAAACACACAAATCCCAGACGTAACTATGTTTACCAAATTCTTTAACATTAATAGACTCTGTAGCTCAGTGTTGCTGTTCTTCCAATTCTCAACAGTCCCTAATTGGCCAGGGCCTCCTCTTTATCAAGAGGTCACGATCATACTCAGACACACCACACTCGGTAGGACTCCCCTGGAGGAGTAATCACCCCGACGCATAGGCCTCTACCTGATAACACACAACACTCACAAGAGACAGACATCCATGCCCCAGGCGGGATTCGAACCCGCAATCCCAGCCACGCCAGCATCCGCAGTCTCCACACTTTAGATCGCGAGGTCACTGGGACCGACGGCAGGTCATATTACTAGAAGAAATTTTAACCGAGCCTTGTAATGTATTTAGTAACACTACTGCTTTCTTTTCGCTGGGTCGCGGATTCAAATCTTGATCTGGAGACCGGCTGTTCTGAAAGAGTTCTGTCCTCCTTCTCACCTCTTCCATTAAAATGCTTGGGTGGGATGTCCGATCAAGCTACGATCACTTGGACACTTTAACCCTTTGGTCTTCGAGCTGGATATTTACAGTTTAGCACACCATTTATGTAAAATGTGAATATTTTATGAACCAAGAAGGGTAACATTAGGAAATACACGACATTTTGTGGAGGAATAAATGAAGATGGCGAGAGAAAGTCTAAAA
>Ga0123357_10007994_pt1 | contig 13161 bp, 12 predicted proteins | sample TergutEmb28metaG_FD_89873 | JGI IMG/M metagenome (GOLD analysis project Ga0123357, IMG submission 89873) | Embiratermes neotenicus P4 segment gut microbial communities from Petit-Saut dam, French Guiana - Emb289 P4 | ecosystem: Host-associated > Arthropoda: Insects > Digestive system > Gut ...
ATAATAGTTCCATTGAGAAGGTGGAAGAGTTCAAATATTTGGGAACAACGTTAACAAATCAGAATTCTATTCAGGAAGAAATTAAGAGCAGGCTGAATTCGGGGAATGCTTGTTATTACTCGGTGCAGAATCTTCTGTCATCCAGGTTGCTGTCCAAAAATTTAAAGATCAAGATATATAGAACTATAATCCTGCCCGTTGTCACAGGGTTCTAGTGGGGAAACCTGAGGGAAAGAGACCATTGGGGAGACCTAGACGTAGATGGGAGGATAATATTAAGATTGATCTTCGAGAAGTGGGAGGGGGTGGAGACTGGATGGAGTTGGCTCAGGATAGGGACAGATGGCGGGCACTTGTGAATAAGGTGATGAACCTTCGGGTTCCATAAAGTGCGGGGAATTTCTTGACTAGCTACAGAACCAGTTGGCTTCTCAAGAGGGACTCTGCTCCATGGAGTGAGTAAGTAAGTACGGGAAGAACATTGTGTGAAAATACGTCTCTCATACTAGGGGAAAACTATGTGTGAAACTAGGTCTCTTATAATACGGGAAGAACAGTATGTGTGAAAATAAGTTTCTCATACTACGGGAAGAACATTATGTGTTAAACTACGTTTCTCATACTACGGGAAGAATATTACGTGTGAAACTACGTTTCTCATACTGTAGGAAGAACATTGTGTGTTAAATTAGGTTTCTCATACTACGGGAAAAACATTATGCGTGAAACTACTTTTCTCGTGCTACGGCAAGAACATTATATGTTAAACTACGCCTTTCATACTAAGGGAAGAACATTATGTGTGAAACTACGTTCTCATACTACGAGAAGAACATTATATATTAAACTATGTCTCTCATACCACGGGAAGAACATTACGTGTGAAACTACGTCTCTCGTACTACGGGAAGAACATTATGTGTTAAACTACGTCCCTCATACTAAGAGAAGAACGTTATGTGTGAAACTACGTCATTCATACTACGGGAAGAATATTATGTGTGAAACTACGTCTCTCATACTACGGGAAGAACATTAGTGTGAAACTACGTCTCTCATACTACGGGAAGAGCATTATTTGTGAAACTACGTCTCTCATACTACGGGAAGAACATTATGTGTGAAACCACGTTTCTCATACTACGGGAAGAACATTATGTTTGAAACTCCGTCTCTCATACTACGGGAAGAACATTATGTGTGAAACTACGTATCTCGTACTACGGGAACAACAGTATGTGTTAATCTATGTGTCTCATACTACGGGAAGAACATTATGTGTGAAACTACATATCTCGTACTATGGGAACAACAGTATGTGTTAATCTACGTATCTCATACTACGGGAAGAATATAATGTGCGAAACTACGTCCCTCATACTAAGGGAAGAACCTTGAGTGAAACTGCGTCTCTAATACTAAGGTAAGAACATACTAAGGGAAGAATATTGGATGAGGGCGTTCGAGATGAGGGTGCTGAGAAACACATTTCGATCTAGGAGAGAAGGAATAATAGCGGGATTAAAAAAAACTGAAGACACTCGTGATTTGTACCCCTCATAAAATACTATTCGGGTCATCAAATCAAAAAGAACGCGACGAGTGGAGCATGTGACAGGTATTGGAGATTATATATATGGCTTCAGTTTCAAAAGAAGTAAATGGACGAAACAGAAATATAAATGGAACGGTAATATTAAAATGAATCTCCCAGAAATGAGATGGAACAACGTACACTGGATTCATCAGTCCCGGGATAGACAAAAGGGACGGGTTCCAGAAAATGCGGGAAATTATTTGATTAGCGGAGATACTGTTAGTTTCTGAAGAAGGACTCCGCCCCAGGGAGTCCGTTAAGTTTATAATCTTTATAGTTGACACTTAGCACACAGTTGACAGTATTATCCGACTTGTATTAATCACGCAACTGTCAAACTGATGGAATAATTAATTACAGGTTCAGCTATGTAAGTACGCTCGCTACCCCAAACAAATGCCCATCATATCGATACCGCACCAACACAACCAAACAAGAAAACAAAGGTAAGGCATGGATAACACCACGAACCGCCGGACAGGACCTGGGCCCACCTTCCACTACAGACATAAAAACCTACTTCCTTAACATCTATCCAAATTTTATCCTCTCAGTCTTACCTCGTCATTCACAAGTGAATGTTTTACAAGAGGATTCTTCACTAAAATTACATATCCAAGCAAGAAGCAAAACATGCAATAATACAGGCTCGAACCCTGTTGCCATTCCTGAATACTGATAATCCCACAAAGCAATTTGGCTAAAGATGTAATTCTGACTTGTATTTGTGGAGTTCCGTGTTCGAATCTCGGCCAGAATACTAATAATCCTCAGACATTCCGCGATTTTACTCATTCCCTCCAGACAAATGGAGGGACAGCTCGTTGGGCCACGGCCGCTTGCTTCTACATTCTTTCAAAGTCATTCTAAGCAAAATTCTTTAATTCTTCCCACATTTTATAGAAGAATAGCTTATTTCGTCTGCACTGCTACTCTTAAGGAACTTAACGTACAAGTTACGCGGGGACTAGCACTTTTATTTAACCCTTGCCCTGCTAACGTGCAGAATATGGTGAGCTCCTAATAATGCCAGCAAATGGTACATGGGATTTAATTCGACGTTTAAAGGGTTAATGAACCAGTAAGTACGTTTCAGCTCACATTCGGCTCCCTCTCTTCGGTACCCACGCTTTAGGTCCGCATCTGTCTTCGTAAAGTTCCTGCCCACGGACTCATTACCGCCCAGTGCAGGGATATTCTGCCACTGACAGTATCGGCTGTGAGTCCTGATCTAGTGGAAACCCGCGGTTACTTCCCGCACATTCAGCAGCAGGAGAGTGAGGTCAATGATTAGTATCCAACTACTGCCAAAGTTATTAGGTAAAAAACGTTACATCTGCTTCACAGAGAGCTTATTACGCAAAGGGACAAGATATATTTTATAACTTTTGGCCATTTATACACCAACGAAGGTTTAGAATTCTGAAAAAGTGTTACCTTATTACGAGTTAATGTTCAAATTCCCGACAAACTACTGCGGCCTTATGGACATAGAGTATTAAAAAAAAAAAAAACATGCAGTGTACTAAAAGGTAACACTGAGGCTCGTTCACCTAACCTGTTTGCCGTGCAAAAGCAATAAATACTATATATTCTGAGTGTCTGTATTCTTACTTTATTTATCCAGCAAGCAAAAACGCACGCGCTGTATTATACTGCCATCTGTGGCCTGTCTGGCTGTACCATGTTTTTCCACGTTGTGTCATTAAGGGTGCGATTTTCTTCAAACAATGTATGCTTCGGTTATGTCTACAAGTTTTGTGAGAGACATTTCAGATTCTAAAAGGACTCATCGAGATATCATCACAAATAGTTGCAGGTCTTCGTGTAAAATACCCGTTACTCTCATAAACAAAGGTAGAGTAAAGTCAAACACATCTTGTGGATATTTTATTGCTACCTAGCAATAAAATGTCCACAAGTTGTTTTTGACTTTACTCTACCTATCTTTATGATTGTATGCAGCACAACGGGGAAGGCCCACTTAAAATTTACCCGGTACTCTTGACGGGTTTTAATGAAACTTCAATTTTCTCTACAGATTTTCGAAAAAAAATCAAATACCAGATTTCATTAAAGCACGCCTAGTGGAAGCCGAGTTGTTTCATGTGGAAGGACGGACGGGCGGACAGACAGACATAACAAAGCTTATAGTCGCTTTTCACAATTTTGCGAAGTACAAACGAAATGATGACGAGAACTTTATTCTGACATCCGATGTACACATGACACATGGGTAGCAGATGGTACACATCAGACTTCCAAGTAGTCATCATTCTCATTTAAGCATGTGCCTCACCATTGCACGGAAGCTTGTACCCCGGCCTAGAAGAAATGGGAATGAAGTGTCTGCAACCAGGAGGTTGCGGCTTGCTTTACGTCGGCGTCTGTTGCAAATTGCTTGCCAGCCAGATGTTACTGACGGGGTACAAAGATATGGAAATCACTGGGCACGAGACAAGGACTGCAGGAACGTAGCGTCCTAAACAGTCAAAAGTCCTGCTGGTATTATGGGGCCGGGCGTTATAATTCAAAATGATGCCTTCGAGTAGCAACAACCTTAGCCTTTAGCGTCCAACAGCCTACCGTAAAGTTTCAAGTGAACTAAAATCATTCATAGCAGTTAACACTGCCACCATGGTAAGGAAATCTGCAGTTGCATAATGCTATTCCACGTGACAATGCTACTACCTTATGTTCTGAAAACCCCACACATCTTATCCATTTAAAGCGCAATGGTAACTATATGTACCAATTGTAACAGTAATAAAATCTGCACTTCTCCCCACACAGTGTATTTATGTGTTACACATAATTCTTACGATAAACAGCGGTTGCTTCCTTACACATTAACCTACTGTCCTTTACAATAGAAAGACACTGTGTACTTTGACAGGTAGGAATATCTTTAAAATGTAAGGTAATTTAATTTAACTCTTTAAATAGTCAATTAACGAAAGCATTCTTCTTATTCTTCTTCTTCTAGCATTACAGTCCTTGGTGGACCTTAGCCTCTGCAACGAATACGCTCACTCTGCCTAACATAAGGCAAGCGTTCTCCATGGGAAATAAGGATATCTAGTCAGCTGACAGTGTAACAACGTATTGTAATAAATTACCCTACCAGTAGAAACATTCGTTATCAGACCAGTAGCGATACAAGAACTTACTCGAAGTTACGTCACTGTAACACCCATCTATTGACTTGCACATTTACTGTAAGCTAGGAGCTTCCCGGCTCCCCAAGACACCAGCCAGCACATCAAGTGCTGAAAACCATATGCAGTAATGTACGATCTAGCACTCCTGAAGATGGGCATAATGATGCCCGAAACATGTTGAGCTAATGGATTATTAATAAATCATAATTGTTGCATCTAGTTGGTGAGAACACGTCATTTCACAGTTTCCATATGTTGGTCATTGGCATAATTTTGGTGGCTTTGAATGCAACCAAAGATGGCCGACATAGACAGGGTCAGTGTACTTCAGAATTATAACTGAATGTTGTACAGGCTAAAAGATCCAAAGTCGTATCATGGAACCTAACAGACTGATGCCAAAACCTGATAATGTTAATGAGTGACCCTCTCAATTCAGCTTTGCCATCACGGCAACCATAGTCTCATTACACGGTTCTAGGTCCAAGATTACTGTTCAGATTTGAGCTTTCCATTCTTACGCAGTACTACCCTTACTCTTCTGCCGTCTGGTGTAAAGTTAACTCCAAAGAGCTAAGTCCTCCTTGAGAAACTAATAGCTGCGCAGCCAGTCAAGAGCATCTATACATTTTCTGAAAACCAAAGGTTCATCTAAGCCCTCCCAATTATTCCTCTTCTGATCCCAATGAATTCAGTCCACATCCTCCATCACACTTCTTTCAGACACACTTTAGTACTATCCCTCATCTGCTCCTTTGTCTTCCAAGTGGTATCCTGCCTAGACGTTTCGACCAGAACCCTGACTACGTATTCTCCTCTCTCTCACATGCGTGTTATATGACCCGCCCACCTCATTCGCCGTCGTTTGATCATCGTACCAATAATCGACGAAGAACACACAAATTACGAACCTCCTCACTTTTCAATAAAATATTCACCAGCCTACAGCTGCTTCCTAGTTCTTTGGTCCGAACTTTACATTCAGCGTCCGGTTCTCAAATATCCGCAGTCTATGTTCCGCACTTAATGTGATACACCAAGATTCACACCCATACTCATGTAAAAGACAGCAAAAGTACAGCTTTGCGTGTCTTAGCTTTCACAGATTTCGAAAGAAAACGGGACTGCAAAAGAATCCCAACAGAATACACGCATTTCTCAAATTTAATCTGTTCTAAATCCAACCCAGTGGTCTCCCACCCCTGGGGGTAATGAAGCAATGACGTAAAAGTAATTACTCATCTTCATCGAGTACTGAAGTTGTGAATGGGTGATTTACCTCCACACCCCACATTTATCATTAAGAATCTCATGTGACAACCTAACAGCTTAAATGACGCTCTGTTTCTAACAATTCTGCCTTTCAAGGGGCTGCAGTTGTAACTGATTTTGTTAAATTAATTACATGCACTGTCGTAAGGTTAAATTAAGGTCAAACTGCAACTCGCATTATCAGCCTTACATGCATGCAACCCATCATGCAGTTATGTGAAGCAAGTTGGCCCGAACATGTGTGCATATGCAAACTCCGTAACGAAAACGGAATATGTTGTAAAATTAAGGCTAGTTTTAAACTGCACCTTGGGGACGTGATATTTGAGCCATGAATGGCGTTAGTTACGCGTCTTTTATAACGAAAATGACGGCAAAGTTAAGGCCACACATACAATGAAACATGAATAGGGAGTGAAGCTGCAAGTCTCCTGGAATCTTGTGAAGAGTTACCGACGCTTTGAACAATCACAGTCGGCTGTTTGACCTTGAAGATGGAGGCAATAAGATCCTTCGAAAGGTCGGTAACCGTTTACGAGCCCGTTTGATGTACAGTCCCAGAAGAATTGCATGTTCCGTAACAATGCTGTGAGAACATCCAGTACTACACTAACAGCAAACGTTTCGTAATTAGTCCTTGTCTGCACATGGACCACCGACATGATCTCTCATATGGCAAAATTCTAAGGTTGCGTATGACTTAGGTCCATTTTCTATAGCGAAGACGTGGTCTTAAAGAAATCTTAGGCCGTGTCATCTGGGAAAGTCTGCAACGAATTTCCAAGGCTCGATGTATCTTTTACAGTACTGACAACCATAATGGGCAACTTCACGCTCTCATCAAACGTCATCGGCCTGGTCAAAACACAGAGGGTGAGATGGGTGGGACCTATAGCTAGAACGCACAAACAAATTTAGTTGGAAACGTTTATATAAAGAGACTACTTAATAGAACTAGAAATAAATGGGAATATAATATTAAAGAGTAAAAGGTAAGATAATATTAAAAACTATTATGAAGGAAAAATGGTATGTACTGGATTTAATGGTTTTAGAATGGAGTTTTGTGGTGGCTTTGTTCTGAACACCGTAGTGAACTTCTGGAACCCATAAAAGGATGTGAATTTCTTGACTAACTAGGCAACTATCAACGTCTCAAAAAGAATTGGTCTCAGTACAGATATGTTCTAAACAGTTACGTTCTAATTCGCTGAGACGATTAATAACACACACATAGTGAAGGTGATTCGATTCAATTCATTCCAGTCCAGTCCAATACGTAATTCACTGAATAGTTACTGACAATAAGCAACTTTCATTTAGTGCGCGGTGAGGTAGGCAAGTAGAGTATAATATTAAAAAATATTAATATAAAAGTTATAAAATAGGAATACTTTACACATTCCTTCCTTTTTTCTACGTAATTATCCTGCATGTCAATGTATTTGGTCGAACGGTCCACAGTTTCTTCTTCCAACATAACAAAATATTTCCCATTTGGTGTCACGTCTTCCTTAGTTCGATCCTCTCCATAAGCTACGTCGATTTTTCCAGTACCTCATCAGTACTGGTCCTTCCGTTCTCTCGGATCCATTCATTAACATGAACAGATGTTACAGTCAATGGTCGCTCATCATCGCGAATCATTAACAACCTTCGTCCATTCTCCCTTCAACCTATTCCCACAATGTGTATAAGCACCCCACTGCATTGTCATTCTTCCGCAAAATTTCACAATTTTAACACTCTGCGACCACAAAGGGGGAAACATACATCATGGTCGTTCTGTGGCGCGTAATGGAAGTCTGTAGCGGCCGTACTAACTTGTCACGGTATTAACAACTTAAAGCCCACCCGCTTGTAACACCTAAAAACTCTGAAGTTTGCCCACACATAGGGCGAACAGGTTTCCTAACATTCTCAGAACAGACACTATTTCCCTAAACGGCAACAGGTTGGTCTTCACAATGGACACGGCATTTATTCTGTGTGAGGTTGGAACTCAAGTTTTATGTACAAAATTTAGATAAAGTTTCTTTCTTCACAGGGTTAAGAGACAGTTACATCCAACTACATGTAAATCAGGCAAGCTGCATGTTGTTTATACCCGAAACATTCCGTTCAGTATTGTCAATATCAGTTCACATGTAAATCAAACGTGTCTTTGCTTTTGACTTGCCCCTGGTATGTCAGTAGTAGCTAAATCACGAGACGGTATGGATCAATTCAAGACACAGTACGTGTCAGGCAAAATGACTGCAATAGCCTGAATTTATCAAGACCGTATAGTGCTTAGCACTTACTGCTTTATTTTGCAAACTGACCTAACCCCACAACAAAGACACTGCCTTCGCAGCACAAACCGAGCCAATACCGAAATATGTGCTTCTTTGAAGTTCTAGATTTTAAATAGCAAACAACCTTGTAACAAGATATCTAGACAGTGTTAGATCTTCCACGGATAAACTGTCTATGGCCATGGTCCAGACAGCCATTATATATCGCAAACAAGGTCCGGTTTCTTATCAGTCGATAAGAGTTACGAAAGGAACACGATGTAGATTTGAAGTTGAGTTGCATGTGCCTCTTATACCGTACCTCCCCTCACGCAGGTATTTGTCCTCAGTTATCACACACTAAGCAATATGTAAATATTTTTTTTTTTATATTTTGTTGACCTACATCTCGACATATCTATGTAATAAAAACGAACGTGATGCGCTATTTATCCTCTGTTTATCTCCACAATCAACATCTACATGTCTCGAGAATATTTGTAGCCCATCATCAAGAGGTATATCGTATATATATATATATATATATACAACAATTGGTATGTGTTGTGCTTTTTAGTTGATTGTCTGTTGGCAGGGTTGGCCAACAGAAAGTCATCTAAACAGCACAACACGTACCAATTGTTATATATGTGTGCGTATATATACATATATATACATACATATATATAAATATATATAGTATACCTCCTGATGATGGGCTACAAATATGCCCGAAACACGTAGAAGTTGACTGACGAACTAAACTGACGATAAATAGTGCATCAAGTTGGTTTTTATTACATAGATGTAAATCACTTCTACGCCAAGCTAGACTTCTTCTCGTACCTACACATACACTGAGCTACCTACCTGCGTGCTTGCCTAATACCCACATATGTGATTACTGGTCTATCCATGTACCTATTTACATATGCACTCAGTACCAAAAATCACGATCCAGACAATCGGCGTCCCAGACCAGATGCAACCGAAGAGACCCCGAATACAAGTGAGAAGCGTTGCATCTAGAGCCAACTTTTCCGTCACTTTGTTACCAATATTACAACCCGCAATTTACACGCTGAATTTCGACCAGGTCTGAATACCAAAATTCATCGTTATGAAATCCCGTTCTCTCTCGTTTATCTCACCTGCAATAACAGTATATGACCAGAGTTACGCAACATCTGGAGCACCCGGTCGGTCATTACAGCACTGTCAGCACTTCTGACGTTTCTGGCTTACACTGTCCACTACGTCACTTACTGCATGATATCGAAATGAGAGGTAATGCAATTGACGTCGAGACACAAGCAATAATAATAATAATAATAATAATAATAATACTTACTTACTTACTCCATAGAGCAGAGTCCTTCTTGAGAAGCTAACTGGTTTTCAGCTAGTCAAAAATTTCTCCGCATTTTATGGAACCCGAAGGTTCATTACCGCATTCAAAAGTGACTGCCACCTGTCCCTATCCTGAACCAGCTCAATCCAATCCATACCCCCACATCTCACTGCCTGAAGATCCATCTTAATATTATCCTCTCATCTATGTCTGAGACTCCCAAGCGGTCTCTTTCCCTCAGGTTTCCCCACCAAAATTCCGTATGCGCCTCTCTTCTTCCCCAAACGCGCTACATGCTCCACCCATCTAATTCGTCACAATTTTAACACCCGAACAATACGGGGTGAGGACTATATAATAACAATAACAATAACAATAATAATAATTCGTGGTACAGGAGACTTATGGCAGTCTAATTGTCATTAAAATCTCCTTTCCTCAGTCCAACTCTTATTGATAACTATATATATTATAACCGTCAACTCAGTTAAGTTTTGGTGTTTATTAAAGCATGGGTTATTTTCAGGCTAAATACATGTAAAAACACGTAAAGGCAATATACATTGCTTTATCAAAATTCAAGGAAAGCAATATATACTTCCTTTAATTGCTTTTATATGTATTTAGCCTGAATATGACCCACGTGGGTCGAAAAATGGTGCTTTAATAAACACCAAAACTTAGTTGTGCTGACGGTTATAATTTATATATTTATCACATGATCACACAACGGGATGTCCACCTTAAAGACTGCTAACTTTGAATGCCGACCTCAGAAAATATCACGTTTTTAGATGTTTCGTGTCACAATAAAATATAGGGGATGCCTTCATTTTAACACGGTCAAACTCTTTGTAACAGCTTAAATATACAAATTAAATGTCCACATTAAAATACAACAAAAACTGGAAAATAAATTAAGAGCTAAGTTAAACTTAACAATAATAATGATAATGATAACAGTCAATTCCGAGGTGCTATGTGACATTATGTAACTTGCCGCTGTCTTACGCTAAACTGTTAGCCACCAATCCAACATTCATTTTAATAGTATCCTCCCATATATGACTTAGAAATGGTCTCTTCCCTTCAAGCTTTCTGACACACCTTACAGCCATTTTAGCTCAATAACCGAACTACACGCTCTGGTGACCTCACACTTGTTTATTCGCTCATCCGAACCACGTATGGTCAACAGCACACATGAAGAAGCTCCAAATCAATCATTTTTCTTTATTCTCTTGTTACGTCCCAGTCTTACATCCATATATTCTCGGTACTCTGTTTTAAAACACATTCTGTGTTCTTCCCTTTATGCGGGCGACCCAAAATTCACGACATAGACAACAGGTACACGAATAAATTCATATACAGTATATAAATAACTAGGGCTTCAGAAACATTCCTTTTTTTCCGTTTAACTGGCACTTGGCCCACTTAATGTAGGCTTGCATGAGTGGAAATCCTAAACTGGTCCTGTAGTGTTGTATTCTAGAACAGACCGCTTCTCATTCAGCGGTGGTCACAGAGAACATAGCTGCACGTTGACCCCCTGTGCATGACTTGTATGACAAAACAGTAGTTTCACTTCTGTTCACATTGTCTATATTAAAGAACATAACACAAGACGTCATCGCATTACAGATGTTACATCCAAAATCCAATTCACGATGTAATCCAACAAAAAATATTTTTTCTGTCCCCAAACTACCTTCGCTCAATGCCACCCCTTCACGGTCACTTAACATTAACCATCTAAGAGAAATATCAACTGAGTGTCAAGTGCTTTAATGTTAAATAACACAGTTTGTCCGTAGAATTTATCTGTGAGGTTATTCTGTTTCTCCGAACATACACAGTGACTGATTCCAATAAAAATCATCTGGCGAGTGATCCTTGTAATGGAGGCACCGTATGTCTTCTAAGAACCTACTTGTATAATATTATTCATATGTGCTTCGCCTTAGAAAAAGCTAAACATGCAGTCACAGCAATCAGTTTGTGTCTTCATCTAACTTCAGAGATTACAGTCCTCGTCCAGAAAGTGATCGAAATTGACCTAAGACACTTCCAGCCTTTATGCTTTCCAAATGGTCATTACACAGTTCACATTAAACAGCCATTGGTCCGTATGCTGCACCAGTTGAAACCAGTCCATGGCCTCATACCCTATCTTCTCACCTTTTTTAATATTATTATCTTCTACAAGTTTGTCTTCCAAAGAACTATATTAAATTAACACTTTCCGACTACCGTTTTTTATGCATTTGTAATCTCGCTCGTGCATGCTACGTGTACCCCCATTTTCTATTCATCCATTTAATTACCCTAACAATGTACAATATATTCGTTGTAGGGTCAAAGTTAGTAACAGAAAATCACCAAAAGCTTCAAACAGTATAGTCGAGCTCCAAACGGACATTCGAAACGGGATACCTAAGGATAAGAAGCGTGAGCGTTGAACATTATACTACGGAGCTATGTCTCTGGAAAAATAATTTATGTCAATTTGCATAAAGTACCATTATAAAGGGGCTTCATCATTTCGATTCGTAACTACTCTGTCCTTCCAAACTACAACTTCGGCTCCCACAATCCCTGTAGCAAAGTTAGAAACAGAAAACGAACCGTATATCCATGTACAATGGCCAACCATAGGGTCATTATTTTATCTGACCAATATCGTTATTCACAGCAGGCCGCTATTCTAACATACTTGTGCACAGGCGCAAATTGGGCTAGGTTTTATAAGAAAAACGGAGCGACAGAAAATTCCTAACGATACTAGTCGATAAAACAAAGCTTACTATCGACGTAAAACTAAGTAATTTAATCTAGTAAGCACCATATTCGTACTTTCCCACTTGTAATACGCATTATAAAAGTCACAATGTTGATGCTGCGCAATGCAGGCTGTATTATGAGGGCTCGACAACGCCATATACGAAAAAAAAAAAAAAACGTAATACATATACATCCAGGTTTAAAAAATTTGGAAAAGCCTCAAAGTAAAATTGCCAAGAAGTTAATATTTATGTATCGATTACATAATTATCAGGCCACAAGGAGTAGAATGATTTAACGACCAGTGGAAATGGACAGCACGTAGAAGAAAGCAAACAAACCGAATTGTAGGTATCATCCCCACAGCTGTTGAAGAGACTGAGGATAATCAAGAAAAACTTGCACCAGCATGCCCAGAATCGTTTCCGTTGGAACCATTTGCTCGGTACGACAAAAGTCAATTAGAACATAGTAAATTCACGCGATAGGCAAAGTACGCATAACGAAATTTTGAGGCGCGTTCGCGTTAACTATTTTTGTCGTGGAAAATCAATTAGTATTACATATTCTGATCATGTGTCTGTAGCCTTAGGTACCCAGCATGCAAAGCGAATGCGCCGTATTATGTTGTCATCTGTGGCCTGTCCGGCTGTACCACGTTTTCCCACATTTTCTCGCAAACGGCACAACTTTCGGGGGGGGGGGGGGGGGGTTTTAACC
>Ga0123357_10007995_pt1 | contig 13160 bp, 7 predicted proteins | sample TergutEmb28metaG_FD_89873 | JGI IMG/M metagenome (GOLD analysis project Ga0123357, IMG submission 89873) | Embiratermes neotenicus P4 segment gut microbial communities from Petit-Saut dam, French Guiana - Emb289 P4 | ecosystem: Host-associated > Arthropoda: Insects > Digestive system > Gut ...
AAGCTGAGGGTGTTTGAGAACATGGTGTTGAGGAGAATATTTGAACCTAGGAGGGACGAGGTAACGGGGGAATGGAGGAGACTGCGTAACGAGGAGTTAAATGATTAGTACTCCTCATTCAATATTGTGCGGGTGATAAAATCGAGAAGAATGAGATGGGCTGGGCATGTGGCACGTATGGGTGAGGAGGAGGGGGTGTATAGGTTCTTGGTGGGGAAACCGGAGGGAAAGAGACTATTGGGGAGACCTAGGCGTAGATGGGTGGATAATATTAGGATGGATCTCCAGGAAGTGAGATGTGGGTATATGGACTGGATTGGGCTGGCCCAGGATAGGGACAGGTGGCGGACGCTTGTGAGTGCGGTAATGAACCTTCGGGTTCCGTGAAATGCAGGGAATTTCTTGACTAGCTGTAAACCAGTTAGCTTCTCAAGAAGGACTCTGCACCATGGAGTAAGTAAGTATTACTAAGAACAAGGGTAAATTTTCAGCCGAGGTATTTCAAACAAAATAAACAAAACATCAGACCTTAGCTGCTCGACTGTTGGGTGTATCAGCTACTAAGTTTTTATAGTGATGAATGAGATGCAGCAGAATGACTGCGAATGACGGATCAGGTGGGACGTCGCAGGCGGTCGACGTTCAGTTGCTATAACCCCTCTAAGAAGAAAAGACAGAGAGGAAAGTTAAATCGGAGGAGAAAACGAAAGGCAAAAACCGAGGGTGCAGTGACAGATAATTTATTTGGGGGTGGGAGGAGAAGCATCAATTTGTTCGAAGGTTCTCGGGCTTCGCCCGTTCGTCCTTCTGATAGGAGTATCATAAAAATGAAAACTTCAGAAGAGCGAAAAGTAGTGGCTTGCAACAAAGTCCGAGGAATACTGAATTAACAACAAAGTGTGTACTTCTGAACTGAATTCGATAGCCTTGAAACAGGGTGGTTCATTTTGATAAATTTAAACAGGCTGGGCTACATGACAAGCATGCAACAGCAACTTGAAAAATGAGACCCTTCGTAACATTTGCTTGACAACTAAAGCGGGGCGGGGGAGTTTGTCGAGATTATCGGTAGCAGGACTTTGTGAATACCGACTTCCAACCAATGGTCCGGTTAAGCACAAGATGGAAATGTCCTAACGCAACCCTACCGCAACCCTACCACGTGTCCCGTTGCTGTATTAATTAATTTGAATTAAATACATGCAACACACTGGTATAACTGAATTAAAGTGAGTTTCAAATTTAAATTCCACCTCACAGAGAACACAGTCTATGTCTAATCGATTAACCTCTTAAAGCCTAGCAGTTTTGTTACGATTACTGGGTTTAACATAATTCATAATTCTTAAACATTCTTTTATAACGTTTTCCCATCTAATTTTTGGTCTTCCTGTAAATCTTGTAGATATCTGTTTCCACTCATATAATTTTTTGACCGTCCTATCATTTGTTATTCGGTGTACAAGGTCAAACCGGATTAATCTTCGAACCTTAATGTAGCTAATTATATTCTTATTTCTAAGTAGTTTATTTACTTCATTATTATTTTTTAATTTTCCGCGTGCCATCTCTGTCCTTTGTAGATCCGAATATTCTTTTCAATATATTTCTTTCAGATATTAATAATTTTCGTCTCATAGATTCCTTTAGTACTCGCGTTTCGTTGACATATGTTATCGCAGGTCTTACTGTAGTCCAACATAACTTTAATTTAGCTTTTTTCATACTAATTTGTTTCTAAATATTTTTTGATTGGCATAATAACCTTTAATGCCCAGAGCAATTTTTCTTTGATTTCTTCTTCAATGGAATTATCCCAATTTACAACTGATCCAAGATATTTATATGATTTTACCTGCTCTAAATATTTGGGATCGATACATATTGTTTTCTGGAACCATCCAAAAATTTATCATAAGAGACTACAGACTGCATAAAATTGTCAGAAAACGTCGATATTCGGCTGAGATTCGCAGCAGATGCTTCATAAATACAAATATAGAGCATAACCACTACACCAGATTTCTCGATATTGCGCACTCCATACTGATGCGGCCCACAAATAGATGTTACTTAATAAAATAAAGTACTATTAGTTTATGGCTTGAATTGACTGTGGAAGATCACGTAAAAATCTGTCACACAAGAGACTTTCCGGTGAGAATGAACCTATACATTCTACATACTAGCCAGACAGGCTACGCGCCGAACTGCCTCGCTCAGTGATAACAGTCAGACGGCAAACAGATTTGTTAGCACTGATCTAGTAATGAAAACTTACGACAAAGACAGCCACAAAATTTATGTACGCCTAACCTTTGACAGGAAACGAGAAAAAATGTACATATCAGTGATCATCTCATTCATTTCTATTCATAAAACGATTCTCAGATTTCAGTTTAGAGATTCATTACTTTAACGACATTTGTTTTGTTTGTTATTAAAAAAACTCTGATGGGCATCACTGTCAGAGACAGACTTGAACGATTCATGTCAAAAATTGACATCAATTGTCAGCCCTCATTAATAACGTTGTCAATGACACTTGGACGCGTGAATATGATTTCCCTTTATGACGTCGCTCGGATGTTGAAACCACTATCACGCGAAACACAACAACACATTCCATAGGTCTTACACGTACCACAATAAACGCTACGTAAATATTTAACTACCTAAATTCATGGAGCAAATCCTTCTTGAAAATACAATAGTTTTGAAGTAGTTAAGAAATTCTCTAATTTCATTAAAACTCAAAAATCATTAGTATTCATAAACATCCACCACTGGTCCCCATCCTGAGCCAGACACATCACACCTACGAACTCCAACCCATTTTTCTTCCAGACTCGTTTAACTAGAGCCTATGCCATGCGTCTAGGTCTTTCGAGCTTATCGTTCCTTATCATATCGAACCACAATTTTGTATGAATTTCTCTTTTCTTTTATATATGCTGCATTCCACAACAATCACAGTCCACTCGATTGGATCATCTCAATTATATCTGTCGAGAAACACAAACAATGAAGCTCCTCATAAAGAAATACTTGCCAGTATTCTATTTCCTTCCTTACAAGTCCTAATGTTCTCCTCACTACCCTGTTCTTAACCTCCTCTTGATTTGCCGAAAGACATTTTACAAGATTTTATAAAACAATATAGTACATTCACTATAATAACGTAAAGTGGTCATGACAATTACACATGAGAACTATTACCGTTACTACCATCCCCCTACCCCACACTTCTAAAAAAATGAGCACACCAACGCCTTGTTTTACGCGTTTTTCCTTTGACGTTCCCTCCAAAATTACACCACTTTGTAATATGCACTCTCTTATTTTCGGCTTAGCGCTCTTTAGGCTGGTTTACAGGCATTCATTTACGCCTTTTTCTTATGGGGATACCATTTTTCATTTGAACGTTTTCGATTTAATGCCCATATTTTCAGAAACGCAACTAGTGCATAAAACAATGACATGGTGTACGCAGAGGTGAACGAAATAAGACTTACAATACGCAGGGGGCTGAACTGGACAGGTCGCATATATTCAGTGTTCCCTGGAATGCCTACATTTCTGGTCACTTACAGGCTTCACATAGCTAACATATGTTACTGCACCTCCAGTACCATATCATGAACCAAACCCGGGGAGCGGAGTGCTCCTTCAATTGTTGGTCAGTAAATTCCTTATTTCCACGATATGAGAAAGGTCACTGCCTGCTCGCACGAAACCGCCATTTGTCCATACCAAGCAAAGAACGACAGGTGAACATGCACGTTTCAGAGAAAACTGCTGCCTCCATTTTCAGGGCAGAAGATGGAATGTCGATCTTATTCTTGAAATTTACAAAACCATCGCAGCTAAAAACCTGTGACCTTACACAAATATACGCTTTAATTACTACCTCCATAACGAAGTATGAGTGTAGAAGGTGATACAGAATTGGCTCTATTTTCACGCAACCATTATAAACAGTCAGGTAAAGCTATAGCATTGCAGGCCTGGACAGGCCGCTAAGAGTTCCTGGAGGATAATGATCTCAGAATCTCTTGATGAAGGTGGTAATATCGTCAGCCCTACGCACCGGCCGCCTTTACCCCGTACTCATTACTGTTACACGCTGAGTCGACACCACGGCTACAATACCATAGAAAGGAATATGTCAATTAAAAATTCTAATGACACCTTCGGGGATCGAACCTGCGATTATCCGGTTTGTAGCGCAGTGCCTCAACCAACTGCACCACCGGGTGCCCTAGTGAAAAGACTGTAGTTAACTCGTTCGTCGTTATGCCCCATTCGGTAGATACGACATGCGAAGATGGTACAATATGAAGGTACGTCTCCGTGTGTTAAGCAGAGAATGAAACTCATCCAGGTGGGAGTCATGCGTCCGTGACCAAACAGCTATTCCATTCACGGTAGACAGTGTTGTGACTGCTTTGTCTTTCTTCGTTATGTGCTTACATACATGACCCTTTGCAGTGAGCTTTTCTTTTTGCTTTTTCTGCAATGTGCCACCCACATTTCAGTTCTAACGTCAATATATTGCCATGAATTGTTTCAAACATGTCTATTTCTTTCCAAGTATTCCTTTGGGTTAAACAATCCTTAATCAAATGGTGGTGTTCTGCTTCAAAAACTGGAACTGTTCCTACACTATACAAGACAGGCGGATTCGCTGGTTCATCGGCACTCAAGTATACATTTTCTTTGTATAAAGTACCCGTGTTTATAAATTCATGTCAGAAATGAACTTAAACATTTTAGCGGAACCATTAACTCTGTCTTCTCCACAATCCACCCTTTTTCAAGAACCATAGGAGCTGAATTAGGAGTTCGGGTTGTTTGGGAAACAAGGTCTGTTCCTGTAAGTGTAAAAAAGTATTTTATATGAGATGTTTCCCTCATTCACTTATCTCCAAACGACGTATATTTCAACTGCAAATTAATTTCCCTCTAACTGACTCAAATACTGCTTCACAGGATCAGATCTACACCATAAAAGGTGTCTGTCTGCGGCAGCCATACAAGTAACTTTTCAGAGTACAAAAATAGAAGCTTGATATTCTGACAGTACCTTTGCAATAATTATGTGATGTGCCTTGCTAAACATAAATGCGGGTAACTATGCCTCGGTCGGCATTGCAGCATTTCACTCTGCCGATAGCATCTAACAAACTGTCTCGAAAAGAACTTTTCTAATTCGCGGCCTAAATAATCTGTGAAACTGCGGTTTCGTTGTGTCCGTCGCAGAGCCGGAGATGGGAACTGTCAAAATAAGTCAAATCCTATCACGCTCGACGAAATCCACCGCACCGTTGCTAGGATACAGGAAGAAGAATGGCGATGGGACGGACAAAGAAAGGGGATGGGAAAGGAATACGGGAGACAGGTGGGAAGGAGATAAAACCACGAAAGGCATAATGGAGCAATGACTTCTGCCATAATTTTGTGCGGTTCACACGCTGTTTAAAGTAATGTGTACGCAAAGATCAAGAAATGTTCATGGGAGTCGGGATGGAATATAGGATATAGTTGTGACGTCGAAACTGTAGTTTCTGTTTAAGTTTACCGAGTGAATGATGGGGTAGTTATATTTTACACAGTGCCGAGGGAGAAAGTATCTTCCCAATCTCCTTCGACAGCCCATGCTTTATTAGACGGACTCTCATAGTCGCCAAAAGCGCTTGTTAGCTTCGCCTCTCCACAAGTTACAGCACTGTTCCCACCTTACGGATTTCCGTGAAACTCGATACAAGAGCCTTCTAAGGAAAACCTATCGATAATCTCTAAATCTGGTTAAACTCGGACAAAAATATCAGTCAGATTACATGTACGTTATACAGTTGCTGGCGACATACAATTGCATTAAAATACTTTTTCTGCACCTTTCAATAATTTTATATTGTTGACAGTGCCATGTACCTCAACAACACACACACACAATGAATTGTTGCGTTTCAAGTGTAACAGTGGTTATGTGAACGTGCTACAATATTACAGCTGTGCGCAAGCTACATTGCCTATCTTGTTTATAGTAAGTACACTATTAAAATGCAAAGTGAGAACGATAATGGACAACCAATAAATACAACGCATCATATTTTAAACGCAGTAGTAACTCACTGACATAAATTTATTGACTCTGTTCTTCTAAATTTTTAATGAAGCATTACGTTTCGGAAACCGGTTCTGCTTCCGTCTTCTGGCAAAGAAAGCATCTAAGCGGATCCTTTAGGTAGAGCTGGGCCAGTGAAGAGAACAGCTCTATCTATGGGATCAACAAGGTTAAGTATTTCCCTTCCCTGAAGACGGAAAGACAACCGGCTTCCGAAACGTCAAGCTTCATTAAAAAATCAGACGATGGACAAATTAAAAAAAAAGAGAGAACCTTATGTCAGTGAGTCATATCGGCGGTAGTTACTGTGTACACCACCTGATTCAGCTCTAAGAAACTTGCATTCCATCAACAAAATGTGCACGTACTGTCAATTTTCAAAACAAAAAGCGCGTAAGCAGTAAACAGAGTGGTGGGGCGTAAGGGTTTCAGAACAGCGTTGATGCAAATTCAGGTGTCATGGGATGGTACACCGTGTCGATTGATAAATAGTTACCGACTTTTCGAAGAACGTAGTGCCTTCTTAAACTGCTTCATTCTGAAGATTATGGCAAGAACTCCCTCCAGAGCGCCGGTAACTAGCCTATAATATACCAAGCAAAGGAGGCAGAGCGCAGAATACTTAAACCCTCAAACTGCTTTCCGTCGGTGTATGAGCTCGCTCTCGGTGAGACAGGAACTGTATTTTAACGTACTATTGATAACAACTTCAAGCGTCGAAGGTTAATTAAAGCAAATTTCTAAGACACCAGCATCATGAGATCTTCGTTCTTCTGGGATGTTACGCAGTGCAGATTGGTAGTTACTAACGTTTCGGGACAACGTATCGCTCCCATCTTCAGGGGTCAAGCAGTCAAAGACCACTGAAAGATGGAACCAATACGTTGTCCCGAAACGTCGGTAACTACCAACCTACGTTGCGTAACATCCGAGAAGAACGAAGATGTCATTTGTAACAGGGGCGGAAGCCTGAAATCATGCACCAGCATTAATCAACTATCACATGCCGCCGGTTTCCAACTGTATGTGGAAAATGATGCAGATGTTTATGAAATACAGCCTAAAAAGTGGCAGAATATTATCTAACAATTTTGATTAACATATTTTTCTTTGTATTTGAAACATAAGTTACCACTGTAAAAAACCGAGCAACCATTGCTAATACGCTGTACCCTACTGCAACAAGTGCCATGCACAGTAAATTAACCTTTTAAAGCCTAGTGCGAACTATATTTGCCACTTGGCCTAACATGACGAAACTGAGCATTCCAGCAGAGTGTATGTATGTGTTTCACATAAAATACATAATTTCCCTAAATTGCCTTGGAGACGGATTCTGTCCTCAGCGTCGCAGTAGTCACACTTTCATACATAATTTCCAACAAACGCGATCTTCAAAGGCTGTACCCCTGCTCAGGCGGCACGTCGCCGGCCCTTCACCGAGACGGCCCTTCAAGCCCGGGGCCAGTCCGTGCAGGCTGTGTGGTAAACACAGTGGCACTGGGTCAGGGTTTTCTGCTGTCAGTGTCATTCCACCAATGCTGCACAGTAACCCTTACCTTCATAACTACCCTTAAAGACGGGCAAAACCTGAGCTTCCAACAAAAGCGCTGTTATTTCAGAAATCGTGGAGCATCAAGAAAGAAAACTGCTTCAATGTGGTGGTCTTCAACGGGTGAGCTACTAGCAGCATGTCAGTACGAAGGGCTCGAATGTTTAGTTAGTACCTGTGCAGTCACTCGAACCAATGGCTTGTTATATCGACGTAATGGTAGAACTTAAAACATTCATTTACGATTAACTCAATGACGCTGTGTCCTTCTTCGTTAGTTAATGCTTGTTCTGCTGTTAAACAAATTACCCGTCAAATATACACTCAAAAGTTCATTACCACATTCACAACAGCCCATTACTAGGTCCCTTCGTGGGGCAACTAAATTCAGTCCAAACACTCCCATTCTATTGAAGATGTATTTTAAGATTAGCCTTCAACCGAACTCCAAATATTGCAAACGCCGACTTGTTTTCAGGTTTTCTGAAAATCATTTTGCGTGATTTCTCACCCCTCCCTTGAGTGCTACAAGCTCCTCCCTAATCATTAAAAAATGTGGAAGTAACGGCAAATGAACACGTTTGGCACAAAATGACTAATAACAGACTTAGTCAAACTAGGCGGTCTGAACCTCAGTCTGAAATCGAAGGCACTCACACGAGGTATTGCACGGTCACTCCATCATGCCAGGGGTAACGAGCAGGATCGGTAACAAAAACGTCAAATTAGGCGAACACGAAGTAAAAGCACTGGTGAATTATGTGCAAATATATCTAAGAAGTGTACAGGCCAAACTTACCAACGAAGTTACTGCAACAGGGTGACACAAATCCAGTGCTACCAAAAAAAAATGACGTCCCACACCAACGGCGCCTGTCTGTATGTACACTACAGCAACAAAACCAACATCAAACTCTTTCAGGACACTTTCTACGAGTCATGGATTTCAAATTTAATATGATTCAAATCTGTCACACTGTAACTTTGCCCTCAATGCGGTACTTCTAGTTTAATAGTAAGTTAACTACATTCACAACGCACACCGGATAATATATGAAGAACATCTGCAGTGATGTGGTTTTCAAACATTACTTCAGTTCACGTCTTTTTACACCAACAATCAATGAGAATTACAACTGACCATTTCATTTCACCGCTGTAAAATATACTATGTTCATTTCACAACAATCCATCGCGTGAATGCCACACACGTGAAAACACTTTTTTCCCAGTTCCGTAATTTCAAATTATATCTACTAACTTGCTCAGTGCACACAGAAGGTAAGCAAGTTCACATGAAACACAAGTACAGAACAGAATATTACGACAAGGCTATCATGATATATTGGTTGTCACTGTCACTAGGTTCAATTCGTTCGTCCACTTTGGCACGGAGCTTCCACCAACCAACCTGGTCTACACGCATCACCGACCCAAACTATTCGTGCTCTGTTAAAGAACCGGCCTCCAAGCACGAACCAAGCCGACCGTACAAAGTGCGCAAGCCTGAGACCGACCCTTCCAGATCGCCTGCCCTCTAGCGCAGCAGGCTCGAAACTTACATCACGGACTACCGAAATTTTTAAAGTCTAATGGGTAATGGGGTAAATGATTTACAATAAAAGAAGTCTATTATGGAAGTTGTTGACATGTGGGCTCAGATTTTGTAAAGATATTCGAGTTGATTTAAAACAGCCATGGAACTGAAAGACCATATACGGTGTCAAATCCCGTCCCCCCGAAGTCTGGTATCCAAGAGAAAGAAGTGGTTTACAAACACAAATTGTAATCTTTGGGGTTTTGATACCGTGTAGACAGGAATGTGGGTAGCAAAGTTTAGGAGGAACATACTGCCACTGTTTTCAGGGTAGAAGGAGATGGAATCAGCACGCGTATTCTATCTGATCGAAACACTATTATCCACATGCCACACCACATCGTGTTACAACCCAGTAGACCACGTTACGAATGCTGATGGACTTTACAACTACAGATATCGCTAATATGTTTTAAATTCGTTATAAAATAACTACTTCTTCTGAAAGGTTTTTAGGGCAAGTCCTACCTTACGAAGGGAATGTTTTGTGAATTCAATCAGAACTTCTAAATTTGGAGCCTTGAAACCATCGTTTGAAGTATTTAAATTAATTCTCAACGTTTACGAAATCAATAACATTGCTGTTGGGCACCGCTGTTTTAGTGTCGCATCTGCATGAATTAACGACAGTATGTGTCATGTTTCTTAATTTACAAGAAAAAACCTACAGCCCGTTCCTTTAACTTATTTTCGTTGTTACTGTAGTAGCAACATGACTGCTTTTTGGCCAGCCGTTTTACTGGTACTTAGGTAGCAGGATACTTGCACCGCTGATAAATGCCGGAAGTATGCTTAAAATAGAACCTGTTAAGTTTCTGAAATCATAACATCGACCTGCATCACTATCTGCTGATGACGTACCACAATATAAGTTTTAGTCACGTTTTACTATTTTAATTAACAGGTATATTTGTGTTTTGTTTTTTTTTTATTCTTTTGTAGATCAGGTCTTACTGCCATTTCCAATCCATATGAATAAAAATTCCTTCGGTAAGACTCATTAGACGGGAGATCAGCTCCTGTATGCGACCTTGTATATATAGAGCAACACTACATGACAAAAAAAAAAAAGATCTAACTTGAAGAAAGAGAGTTTTCCTGAGATGGTAATATTAGCTCAGCTAATCTAGAAACTTAACCATCTTACGGAGACTGGCTGTTCTCACAAGAACTCGCCGCTAATCGTAACCCAATAAAGTAAATCTAGTTTGCAAACCCACGTTCTCTTTCTTGAAGATTCATTTTAATAATATCATCTCTTCTACATTTGCCTCAATCTTTCGATTCTCCGGATTCAAATATTGCATACGTTTCTTATCGTAGCTTTGTGTGCTGCTTGTCCTACTGCCAGCACTAGAGCGTGCTACGGTCGTGACGAACAAGGAAAAGATTTAAACGCATTCGGCCTGCGTTTAATTCTTGTTTTATTTAACGCAGTTCAACTATGTGATACTATTTCTATTGCGCTCGCCATGCAAGAAGGGCATAAAATAAACGTGTGATACTTAACCCCCCTACCGAGTAGTAGTAGTAGTAGTAGTAGTAGTAGTAGTAATGGCAGCAGTAGTAATATTAGTAGTAGTAGTAGCAGTAGTAATAGCATTAGTAGTAGTAGTCGTAGTAGTAGCAGTACGAGTAGTAGTAGTAGTAGTAGTAGTAGTAATAGTAGTAGTAGTAGGAGGAGGAGGAGGAGGAGTAGTAGCAGTAGGAGTAGTAGGAGTAGGAGGAGAAGGAAAAGTAGTGGTAGTAGTAGTAGTAGTAGTAGCAGTGGTAGTAATTACTTGTAGTATTAAATACGCTGTCATTAATTCAGAATATATAGTGTCAATAGTCAGGGAAAGGTGGATACTAATCTGCAAAGAGTTTGAAAGTAATTGCTCACAGTCGCATTTGATGCAATCCTCTGACATGGAAAGGAGTGACTAAGGAATATTAAAACAATTCTCGATCCGAAATAGTCGGTGTCTTGGCCGACATTCAAAGTTGGAAACTCCAAAACTCACGAGCAGAGTCACAAGCGTTCCCGCTGTACCCGTCTTTATCGGTACTTGGATCGATATCGTCCATTTACCTGTTTCCTGTTAAAGGATGAAAATTTCAAATAAACACAGATGCCTCGTAAAACAAAACACAGTGAGAAGAACTATAATTTGGTGTAATAAACATGACCTACGAAACAAGTAGATTTTCGTACTTTGTCCAAACACTGAACGCTAAAGTTCTCGAGGTTCACTGGCCTTCGCTGTTTTGGATCTGGAGGTTCTACCGTTGTCTTCTTTATTTCTGCCAGTCACGAACTGGGATAAGCTAGGATGACTAAATTATCCGTGGCCGGTCGCAGTGGCTGCGCATGTCTGCGGCCGCTCGCCTGCTGAGATTGTGGGTTCGAATTTCACCGGGGGCATGGATGTCTGTCTGTCGCGAGAGTTGTGTGTTGTCAGGTAAAGGTCTCTGCAACGGGCTGATCACCCGTCCAGAGGAATCCTACCCAGTGTGGTGCGTCGATGTATGTGATCTAGAATCCTCATGAATGAGGGGGCGATAGCCAACGTTGGGCCGCAGCTGCACAAGAAAAAAAATTATCCTTGTGCTTAATTAAGCACATAGGCATGAAAACATATAATTGATTGTGTAGTTTCATACAGTTTTATACTTGGGATGAGATGGTGGTAAGTAGCTTCATGCTCCGACCGCTTCACTCATGTACAAAAAACCCCCGACACTCTTTGAGTAAGACATTGTGTGAGATCCACTACTGGTCTGTGAAAAAGGTAACTCAGTCCCGTTACAGGCCCGAGGTGCCCAGAGGGTCCCAGGAAGTTAAGGTTCCCAAATTACGTGACAATGGCCCAGGATGGTGGTAAGGTTGTCAGCCCTACGCACCGGCCACTTTTACCCCCAAAAAATACTCCTGATACTCATTTCTGTTAGAGGCTGAGCCGGCCCCAGGATCGGAAGAATTATGTCAATGAAAAATTCCAATGACATCATCTAGAATCGAGCCAGCGACCTTTCGATTTGTAGCGAAGCACCTTAAGCACTGTGCTACTGCGGTCCCCACTGGTCTCTACACTAGAGAGAAAAGTATCTGCCCCTTGCCCCTTGCCCAATCGCTACATTAATTTAGCTCACCAGCTGTGAACTCCATGTGATAATGTACCCACATTTTTACTGTATATTCGTCATTTATTTATTATTCTTTACTTGTATAATATATGCTACGCGGTAAACGACTTTGTGCAAATAAACCAAAAATCTGAAATCTTTATTTTCGTCCACATATTAGAATACACAGAAGACTCACTGGCCACAAGACGATATTTACTCTAGCCTTTGTCTAACCACAGACTTCTATACCAAGAAAACCAGAACTTACATGTTTGATGCACATATTTAAAACACCAGGGCGCTGAAACAGAAGAGTACTGAATAGAGAAGGGTTTGAAGAAATCAAGGGAGCAGGTTGGGGAAGAGAGAATGGACATTTTATACTTTTCTTCTGTCTTCGCTCTGTCACATATCTTCTTTCAGGAATAGAACAGAACAGAAAGGGAGAAAAGAGATTAGAAAAGAAAAGAAGAGACGAGAAGAGAACGAAGGAGAAGAGAACGGAAGAGAAGAGAAGAGACGAGAAAAGAACAGAAGAGAACAGACGAGAAAAGAAGAGAAGAGACGAGACGAGAAGAGAACGGAAGAGAAGGGAAGAGAAGAGAAGAGACGAGAAGAGACGAGAAAAGAACAGAAGAGAAGAGAAGAAAAAGAGAAGAGAAGAGACGAGAACGGAAGAGAAGGAAAGAGTAAAGAAGAGGAGAGAAGAGACGAGAAAAAAGAGAAGAGACGAGAAGAGAAGAGAAGGAAAAAGTAGAGAAGAGATGATTAAAGAA
>Ga0123357_10007997_pt1 | contig 13157 bp, 8 predicted proteins | sample TergutEmb28metaG_FD_89873 | JGI IMG/M metagenome (GOLD analysis project Ga0123357, IMG submission 89873) | Embiratermes neotenicus P4 segment gut microbial communities from Petit-Saut dam, French Guiana - Emb289 P4 | ecosystem: Host-associated > Arthropoda: Insects > Digestive system > Gut ...
CGTAACACCAACACACATCGAACCAGATCAATACAACCCATGAAATAACTCAGCACATAAGTCACAAGCTCCTGAGGGTGGATGTATTAAAATCCGAAACATGTTGAGCATTAAATTAAGAAATAATAAAGCAAGTGACATCAAGTTGGTCTCTCTTTACTGAACTATCAAGATGATGCATGACCCAATAAACATAAGATTTCTTTGGTTTTGTTTGGCCTTGATAATTTAATTCTTTGTCTTCTGACATATGCATTTGTAATTTTTTGTCTCCCTGTCTCAGACAGAAGAATTTCGAACGTCTTGTTAGAATATCTGTAGTAAAAAAACAAAGAAGCTTGGCACAATGCCCGAAACAGAACCAAGATGCCAACTAACAGTCATGTGGTGGGCTGATACGATGAGACGTGTGGCTCGGAATGCATGTACAGCACCGACTTACACAAGCACCGGTTCACACAACTACATGAACTTCATCTGGTGTAGTGGTATTGTTATTTCCTGATGCTAGATTATCTAAACACGAGTAAAATATCAATTTTGAATTATGAGGAATGCGGTGGGAGGTGTTCGTAGCGTCATATGGTGTATCATTATGACTTCCGTCTGCAGGAACTGAGACCACATTCTGAAACATAATAGATGGTATTTAAGCTGATATTAGAATCAGACTTTCCCCACCTCTGTTGTCTGTAAGATTTCTTTATTGACTTATGTAAGTTCTGTAGTGTTGTTCCCCACAAATTCTTAAGCTTATTAATTTTTTATTTTCCTCAGGATATGTCGGTTTGTCTCATTTGTTTGTGCGAGTTTATTTTTAACAACCGTCTCAGTAACTCAGACTGCATAGTGTCCGATGTTAATGCGGCCATTCCTCACTGCTTTCTTCCCTTCAGTTCTTCTCAATAAAACTCCGCTTTCATTTGCAATATTTCCTACGCGTGCTACATTTCCACTTCATTTAATCTTTTGGCATCGCTAATAGTAGGTAGTGAAGAATACAAGCTTCTCAATTTGTTATTTTCACCACGTTAAGCTTTAAATAATGTTATTTAAGTAAACGCTATTCCAGTGGCTTTCGCTAGCTTCGTTCTGTGGACGCTGCCGCTGTTTCTACACAGTTAGAGATCAAACGGTTGAATATTGACGTCCCTCCATACTAATTTGAAAATAATTGTACAGGACAATGTTATACGTAATTACAAATACAGCGGCCCACCTGCAACAGAAGCAGTGTTTTTCTGGGAAACAAAAGAGATCCAGTGTGTTTGCGATTTATCGCATGGTGTTGGTCAAAACGAGGCAAAGAAAACAATTACGAGCCTCGGAAACATTTTTGAAAATGCACCTAACGTCGAAGTTGGACAGAAATAGAAAGTTGCACACCAAGTTAACTTTCGTACTAGTTAGTGGGCTGGTGTTGTGAAGTTAATTCAAGAAAGTGAGTAAAATTGAACGTGGCTCTGACGTCTGTAAAAGGCTTATGCCTGGACTCAAGAAACTTTTAAATCACTGCATATGACAATCAGATTAGTCGTACAAGTTAATTATTGTAGTATTTACAAAGTCTTGAAATATGCTGTTATTTTATAATAATTAAATTCATTTAAAAAACGGTGAAGGTGTTCCTTGCACACACGAACTTGCACACACACACACATACACACATGCACACGCACGCACACATACACACATGCACACGCACGCACACACGCACGCACACACGCACACACGCACACACGCGCACACACGCGCACACGCAAACACATATAAACACATACACACTAACACACCACACACACACACACACGCACACACGCACACGTACAGACACATATACACACACACATACACACTAACACAACACACACACACGCACACACGCACACGTACAGACACATATACACACACACACATACACACTCACACACACCACACACACATATATATACACACACACACATACACACTCACACACCACACACCACACACACACACACACACACACTTAAGAAAGAGAGAGCGGGGAGTGTGAAGTCTTTGATAACATGTGGGCACCATAATACTGTAAAGTTTGAAATGCAGTAACTGCTGATATTTCGGCAGAATCTTCTGCTTCCGTTTTCAGGTTGTTTCTTCGAAATGGATGATAAATTTTGTCATTTAAATGGAAAAAAAATAAATAGAGCGGCCGTAAAGACAAATGGGAGGGTGGAGGCATAGCTTTTCTCATGAGTGGTCAGAGTCACGCGCCCGACGCCTTAGTGCCGGGTAAGAGCCCAAGGTGCCCGTTCGATAGGTGGCTGGATGGGTCCCAGAGTCTGTTTGAATGCTTCTGAGAAGCGTACATTACTCATACAGGGCGACGAACCACAATTCTTCGAGGGTGTTCAGTAACGGAACTACTGAACTACTGATAATGATGCCGTAAGAATTCTGTCACTCATATTAACCGCTATACGTTCTCATGTTTCAATATTTTTTTTATGTTTTGCTCACCGTGCATCTCAGTATAATCTTAGTAGCTGACCAACTTAATGCACAAATTCTTATTTTATAATAAGTTTATTATATTCCTGTACATGTTTCGAGCACTATTGTGCTTATCATCAGGAGGTCAAATTGTATTATACAGCATCTGGTATCGTCACACTCTGTAGGTGGCCGTCCGGTGCACCGGACGGCCACCTACAGTGTGTGACGATAACAGATGTTGTATAATGCAATTTTTACCTCCTGATGATGAGCACAATAGTGCTCGAAACATGTACAGGAATATAATAAACTTATTATAAAAAATTTATGTATTAAGTTGGTCATTTACTAAGATATTTCATTGTGTTACGCAAAAAGTATTGTTACATCTTCGCGCTGAATTTCGAAGCTAAAAGCTCGAAAGTAGAAGAAGGGAGAGCATGACGTCACGAGAGACTTCTGAACGAGTTCCTTAGGGCTATGCGCACAGTAGACGAGGATAAATTGGTGGACCATAGCGAATAAAAAAGGACAGAAACAATATAGATCCACGGCAAGAAGAGATAAGAGGAGAGATTCTGTGAGAAGGTTACATGATTCTGTAGGTGTTATAGGAGTGGCAGAAACCACGTCACACGTTGTTCGGCTTTTATACCACAACATCTCAATTGTCCTCGGAGGTCTAAGGGATATTTCCTTTCATCTGTCACGTGGCAATCCAAATCCCACCAGTCACACATCGTCGACAGAAAATTTCGTAAAGCCCTTTAATACGTATTCTGGGAGAGACGATCCAGAGCCTCATTTCTACCGTTTTGACATTTATGTCATATTTACAATCCAGTCAACTGTTTCTCGTAATGCCACGCGGGACAGGAAACTAAGGGAAGCACATTGTTCAATAATGCACGGAATATCGGATTACGCATTCTTATACAGCCGTACTGTGTCCATGTTATTATAGATACTTCTTGTTCCTCTTAAATATGTAATGTTCTTGTGTGTGATGAAATTTGGTTCTAGTCCGAAGTGGAGTACACAAATTGAGAGTCTCGGGAATGGGAAGTTGAGGAGAATATTGGAAAATGAGTGACAGCAGAGAGCAGAATAGAGGAAATTACATTATGAGGAAGCGTATAATTTGTATTCACCAGAGACTACCATGATAATCGACTTGAGAAGTGTGAGGTTAGCTGCACATGTAGTATTCAAGGTAGTGATAATAAATATGTACAGAATTTTGGGCGTAATACCTAAAGGAAGGAGTCCGCAGTGTAGACCAAGGTGTACATTGGAAGTTAATACTGAAATGGATTATGACGACGTAGATTGTGGGGATGTGGACTGGATACAGCTGGCTGAGGCTATGTTCAATTGTGGGCTTTTATGAACGGGACTAATAAAAGGCGTGATAATTCTTGACTAACGGAAAGACTCTCCATATCTGAAGAAGGGCTCTATTCCTTGGAGTCGGTTACCTTAATGGGAGAAATAACGGATATAGCGATAAATGACAACACAGGCTGCTCTGATGATTCACGTGGGCTAAATAGTTTCCCAGTCAATTACCACTCTCTGTGAAAAGCGTAGAAACGTTTAAATTAAAGTGCTGCAATACAGACTAATTAACACTATCATTACGATCAGTGATTACCGCCCATTTCTGCTTTGCTCGTGTTGGTATTTACCCCAACATTCGACATCTCACACCAAGAATTTTGTAGGGCTGCTGATGGCTAGCGGTTCAACAATAGACTGCAAAACGCGTCATCGCTAACAATCCGTACCTTGGACTTCAAAATGAATTGTGATTGATATGGTTAAGTAGAGTATTGAGAAAGCACTTTATTTGTTTGATAAGCCTTCAAGTTTTTACGTAACTTTGTTGCTAAACGTTTTTTAATTTCTTTAATGAAAGTAACATGTCATGGAAACTGCAGCGGACAAGCAAGTGACGTCACGATGTCATCGCCCAACAAAATAACATAAGAACACCTCATTTTTACTGACTTTGATTAGTATTGTTTTTGTATTTGACAGGAACAACTAAAGAACCACGATGGCTAAACATGTGGACTTCGGTATGTAAGCAGGCAGTAAGTACAGCTATGAACTGGTATGAAAGACTGTTTTACGGTAATATATATAAAAGTTTTTATGGTGCTAAATTTGAGTTTATACTGGGTAGACCGACCCTGGTTAGAGTACGTGTTCGGGAAAATCTACAGACAGCGTATCACTAAACAGAGAACAATTGAGGAGCGGATTTGTTTACATAAATAAAAGATTTTAGTAAATTCTTCGGTTCAGAATACATTACTAAGTTGGGGCTGTTAGAGCAGCAACAAAATGGTGTGAAGTGAAAGAAAAAAATATTGAAATATTAAACAATTTAAAATACTATGGAGGATATGTTTAACTAAGGTTACGAAGTAAAGGGCATGTGGGTCACGTAATATTCTCTCTTCTTGAATAATTTTCGTCATTTTAGCAGCAACGTAATGGTGTACACGGCTAGTACATGCGACTAGACTGTGAAACATTAGTGCATAAAAAATAGATAAATTTAAATTTTCTGTTTTTATGCAATTTCCGGTTTTGCTTCTCGGTTCATTTAATTCAGACCTACATATAGGAATTTACAATTCCAACGTATATTTGTACACTCTACAGACTGAGAAAAATATTTAAGAATATAATTTAATGGGCAATAAAAGCTTACAAAACGTATTTCCATATTTCACTCTGGTACTTCCCTCGAACCGTTACTCTTCTGTTTGTGACACCAATCCCTGAAATTCTAACTAATTTCAGGCAATGAATTTTACTTTTGTCATTCGAAATTTGGCGTAGTAGCCATGGTCTCCAGTTCTTGACGAATTTCTACTTCTCTTCCTTTTTTCCCCCTTTTCCTTTCTTTTTTCCCATTCGTTACTTACTTAATAATCTTCTTTCGTTGTTTTATTCGTTCTGTATTTGTCCTGCGTTTTGTCCTTTCGTCGCTCCTCTTTTCAAACCATAAGTTGCATTTATAAGTTCCATTCCTATTTCCGTTCCATAAGTTTCGTGTCGAACCTCTGCTGGAAGTCAGCAAACAAGACAAATTTTTCGTAGATTTCTCTACACTCTTCAAGCAAATGCCAGCCTAATACTTTTAAAATAATTGATCTTGCCCATTCTATATCATCATTCTTCATACCCGTGAATTTCTTTTCGTTCCTGTAAAAGGAGTCAGTGGATTCCGCATTCGCACATTTCATTTATTACTGACTCCGACAGTATATCGGGCGATAGGTCTTCAGCAGCATCTGGTGTTTGAATAATCAACAGTGAATTCCAAAAGATGGGGAGGAAACCCATCGTGCCCGAATCTGAGGTATTATCGCGATATAGCGTCGAAAGAACTGACAAAACCCCGAACCCCCTCATTGTGGACAGACGGATTCAGAGTCTGTAACTGAACCCGAGACCTCCAAAATACGCAGCGGAAGTGCTGTTCGTTTGACCATGTAGTTCTCTCACGCCGAGTATTATAACCGAGAAACATTAATTTCTCTCCCCCCCCCCCCTTTTTTTTTACTTATCCTTATATCCGACTTTGTCCGCCTTGCTCTTTTTATTACATTTCTTATTACGTCCGTTACTTATCCGGCATTGTATTTCCTCTGCTAGGTTATAAATTAATTGTTTTCCTATTATTGCTTCAGTAACATCATACTTTAAACACATCTATGGTTTCTGTTCAAGAATTCAGGTAAGTGTGGCTCCTATTTTGAATATTAACATCTTTCATTGTCCGTGGATTATATTACTATTTATTAAAATCGAACTAAATACACTTAGTAATTTATGTGCCTCTTACCTGGATCACGTTACATAAACAAGAAAGAAAGCAAGATGGGCAATCTGTTTTAAGGCTCATGTCTAATTTACGAACATTGGAGGAAACCAAGGTTGTAGTTCGTACGAGATTAATATGTTACAAACACGCCAGATGCTGAGGTTTCTTTGTCTGGGGTCCTGCTTCTACTATTGATATATATTAGAAATGAAATCAGGAAATGAATAGTTGGTACAGTCTTCTTGTTAAACGATGGCCTACACGTGGAAGAAATCCCATTTGTGTCATTCAAGTTCATGAGGCTATATTTCCGCCTTGTGTTCACGCGAACAACTTGTTTGTCCTTGAATTTAATGACGGCCACAGATAACACAATCATAGAGGCACAGTCAGACTCCCAGAACACCAGAGGTTGACGGCGTTAACTCACTCTAATAGACGTCCGGGCTCCATTATGAAATTATGGATGAACGAACGTAGGCTTTGCATGCCAATCGTCCCTTCAGAACGTGACTTTGCGTAAGGTTGAGTGCTATCTATGCTAAGAAACAAGCCTGCTGTGTGCATCTTAACTAGTAACTGGACCGTTTCGTTGTTAGAGGATGTTGCGCTTCACTGCATTATCTTTCTTGCCTGATAATGATAATGATGGCATGTTCAGATAAAAAGGAATGACAGCCATTTTGACGCAGATCATTAATGACCTGCTCTAATAATGGACGAGCCGGGATAGTGTAATCGGTATAGCCACAGGGTCACGGAATGTAAGGTCCAGTGTTTCGAATTCTCACAGGGGTATAAAATTTTTCTCTGCAACTTCCAACCCGGCCTCGGGTCCACCCAGCCTTCTGTTCAGTGGACACTGGGTTCTCCCCAGGGTGTAAGTTGACCGGGGCGTGAAGCTAACCAATCATCTCCAATCAGTGCAGAGGTTAAGATTGAATTGATTTATGCCTTTTCTTCCATTAATTGCTTTCATGACATGGAGAGGGAAACCTTTACTTTACCTCTAATAATAGGTCCGACCCTCGGAAAATCGCGCTTCCTTGATTGTCGGATTGATTCGGACAGTTCAACAAACAAATTAAGTTCAAAGTGGTGGGTGCAGTACTTCGTTTTAACACATGACTGGTGCTGACCATGTGTAGGTGTGACAGATGTAATTGACGTAACGACGCAGCGCTGACTTCTTGAGCCCCACAATAACATCGTGCAGTACTGGAATATCAGCTCCTCCATCCAGTTAGGACACAACATTCTGCATCTGACACTGTACTTACGCAACGTTAGGAAGAAATATCACCAGTACCTATGTTCGAGAATATCTAAATCTGTGATTCGTGATAAGAATGGTAGCGGAGAATACGAGTGTATGCTGATACTGATGTATGTACTTATCATTTTGCTGCACAATTCAGCACTCCAAGGATTCTGATACTCCATGCATCATTTACCTGGCTGAATGAATATTCTGTACAGTCTCAAGCCCTGTGAAGTCTGTAATTCATCGTATCTAATTCTTCAACAAAAGCACTTTTCATTGTCGAACATTGTGTGTCACGCCTCATAAAATACTGATTTACTAATTATATATTTAGACCGAAATTCTTAAGGGAAGAGACCGCTTGGAATACCGAAACACTGTTGGAAGAATGATACGAAAATTGATGTTAGGGAACTAGTATTTGACTGTGTAGATGAACTTAAGTGTCTCGAATACAGTACAAGTACTGAATATCTGAAGAAGGTAATAAAGTTTCCCATTCCCTAAATATCGGAAGAGACCGTGTCGTAACTGAGGGGGCTATTTTCTGGTTTCTCACCGCGAAGCCTGTCCTCGAATGCACGCCAGTCCATGTGGGACGTGTACTTGGTTTTTCTCTAAGTACTTCCGTTTTCCCGTTCATTATAATTTCACCACTGCTCTGTACTTTACATTTATCTATCAAAAAAAGCTGCATAATCGTAGATATTGACAGTGAATTATTTAAACTTAGAAAAGAAAGGGAATTTCTTGACCAGATGAATGACTTAGTTTATGAGACGTACTCTATGGGAGTTGTTATTTAAGAGGTAAGTTATTCCCAGTCAATGGCGTGAAGGCATATGGGGAGGCGAGTCATTCTTAAGCTCGACGCTGAATGGAGATGAGCGGTTAACTTGGCGCCCCAGCTGTTTGCCCTCGAGAAAGAACCGCGAGGAGGTTGTTATTTATATATGTTTATCTAAAGGAAAATCTGTGCTGTCATTCTTTCAACGTGCAATATTTAGGTCATATCTTCATCAAGTGGAATTCGCTGTTTCGTTTTTCCACAATGCTCAGTAGTTTGGTAGACAGAGATATCGTACAGAACTTTCAGGTTTTGTAGATATGAACAAATTCTTGAATTGTGTTCCACCGACTGTATGGTTCCTATTCTTAATCTAACACGGGGGCAAGCAGTCAAGAGGGAATTGAACATGTGATAAAAAAAAGAAGGAGGTACAGCGCAATAAACTTGGAGACAGAATCGAAGTGAGGAAAAGAGAAACTAAGTTACAGAAGAAGAGTGTGACAAAGACGGGAACAAGAATGGTTCATTTTGGAGAGGCAAGAAAACATCAAGGATCTGGCAGACGTCGGAACTTGGCCACGAGCAAAGGCTTCGAGTTAAACTTGTGGTAGCGCTTCGTTTTGGAAAACTTGGTTTCCCCTCCGCCCCAGCCTACAGTAGGAGCCCGAGTGAAGGCGGTCGTGTTCGGCTTGCGCGCTACAGGACAAGTCTCTTCGTACGCCATAGAAGTGTGCTTTTGTTTCAGTGCACCATGTTGTTGTTATACGCGTGTGGTAGGGGGTATTACTGAAGGCATTCTGATGGGATTTAGTCAGCTCTGTTAGTGTTTCACTGCGCTGCAGTCATTCACGATACAGTAACAGCTGTAGAAAAATGTAAGGAGTGTCTTACGTGATTCACAGTGATATCGATGTCTGCACTCATTCTTTTGCACATTATTAATCTTCTCCAGTCGTAAATTAGGCCAAATTCTGATTTACGATTCTCCTTCAATTTTGAATCATGGATTTCGATCCTTCTAGACATTTGGTAAGATTTTCTGGCAGCCGATAAGTTCACCATAGTTAACCCATACACATTACTTTCTAAATGTTATTAATTAATGTTTGTGAAGTGTGTTGAAATAATAGGAGTTGACGGTTTTGAAAGTTATTAATAATTAACGATGCATCTCCACTGATATTTCTATTTAATCGGTCATATTCTTGAATGATAAAATTCACGAGAATATGTTCATACGCCCCAAAACACGCAGGAAGTGATATAGATGACGTGATATCATGTGATATGTTGGTATGGATTGCTTCGAAGTGTGGTAGGATATGAACAATTTGTGTTGTAAAATATGTTGTAAGTGTTTATGTTTAATTTTAAAAGAGAATTATTCAGCCAAATTTGAAATCGGATGGATATTGTGAATGTCGGGAGTGTTTGTAATAAAAGATATCAGACAGGCTGTGTTATATATTTACAGCGTGTTCACTTGCGGAGAGTGCTGGTTATGATCAGTGTGTCATTACAGTGTATGTCCTTCAGACCCATCTTATTTGTTTCTGTGAATTAATGTGTCAACACGGAGCACCGAAAGAAGAACTTGATGTATCTGTGGCAGTTTTAGAGAGTGATTGTTTGTTCATGTTGCTTCTTTCTTTACACTCAGAAGAAATATACCAAGAATGAACAGTATGTCCTCTTCAAAAGTGAGTGTCCTTTCTGTTCTAAGAATGCAAAGTGGAAACTGATTGGTTCTCTGCTGCTCCACAGAAGTGAGTAAATTTATTTCAGTTTTGGCGAGGCGATTTTAAACCTACACACACAACACACACGCGCGCGTGCACACACACACACACACACACACATATATATATATTTTATTAAAACTGAAGTATTCGGGAAATATCTGGACACTTTTTTTTCCAAGTGAGGCATCCTCGTTATGCTGAATATAAGCTAAATGTAATTTAAAAAAATATATATATATAATACAGTCATACACAACTTTATTTTATTAGAATATATTAGATATATTATTCCAGCTACGTGTTTCGGCCCAATTGTAGGGCCATCTTCAGAATGATCTTTGAACACGAGGAGTGTACAATTGATAATGCTTTCAATTTACGAGATCTCATATTACAAGAATTAGTTAAAATAATAACATAAATAATAAATAGTACCATACAATTATTTTTTTACGTTTTGCCGCCCATACGTCTCAGTATAAACTTAGTAATTAACCAACTTAATGCACAAATCCTTGTTTTATAATAAGTAGGTAGCCGTCCGGTGCACCGGACGGCCACCTACAGAGAGTGACGATACCAGATGCTGTATAATACAATTTGACCTCCTGATGATGAGCATAACAGTGCTCAAAACATGTAGACACATTTAATAAACTTATCATAAAACAAGAATTTGTGCGTTAAGTTGGTTAATTTCTAAGATTATACCACAATTATTTTAACGAATTCTTGTAATATGGGACCTCATAAATTGGAAGCATTATCAATTGTATACTCCACGTGTTCAAAGATCAGCCTGAAGATGGCCCTACATTTGAGCCGAAATATGTAGCTGGAATTATATATCTATTATAATCTAATAAAATAAAGTTGTGTGTGACTGTATTATATATATTATATTACACTTAGCTTATGTGGACACGAGTCCAGTTCATAACATGCGGTTAACGATTAATGTAACAAGTAGCCATCAGATGCAAGCAGAAGTCCACTGTAGGAACTTCCGATCCCAGACAATATTTGTGACAGTGAACTGTGCGTGGAAGTGTGCGGATGAGAGAATAGAACTGTTCATTTATGTAACGATGTTTTATAAACTCTGGGAGTACAAGATATAGAGTAAGAAACAACAGGGTCTCTGTATTTTATTGTTATTTGTTTATGTGTTCAAATTTAAGAGAAGGGCATGTAGCTTTTGTGGCAGAGATTAATAGATGTTCTATGCAGCAGTTCGGTTCTTAAGTCACAAACAAATTCCGTCTTCTCTACCGCCAGTGAATGTCGCTTAAGGGATTTATCATTCTGATCGTGAGAATCCTGCGAAACCAATAAACACACTGTGTGGGCGTGCATATTTGTAATTGTTACAGTAGGTGGTACATATATATACCGCTGGGCTGGAAATGTTAATGTTCGTACGAGTACTCTGCTAGGAGCCGCTTTAGCATAGTGATAAGTGTATAGGGATGGAGGATCCGAGGTTCCAATTCCAGTAGGAGCAAGAAAGCTTTTCTCTTCTCCAAATCGTCCAGGCTGGTTTTGGGGCCCACTCATTCTTCTCATAACTGGGTAACGGGATCCTTTCCCAATGGTACAGTGGTCGTGCCGATGCTGTGAATGAGTAGAGCTATACCTCTTCTCCCCCTACATGTCTTCGTAGTGTGCTCAGAGACAACTTTGTCATCGAGTCTTGTTCTAAACTGGAGACTTCGCTTGAAATCCAGGCTTCGTTTATGATATATCATTTAATAGCCTGCAGGCTAAAACCACCTGGGGTCATCATTCTTTAGGACGCGAATAGAATACGTTCCGTATAAAATTACAGCCTTTTGCGGCTTGTTGCGAACATCTTTGCGTTACCCTGACAAGTTGTGCAGTGTACTACATCCGAGTGGCTTGTGTAGTGACCATCGGCACGTATTAAAATATTTTTAACACTTCCACTTATTCAACGCTTAATAGCAGCCTACATACTGCACTGTAGATTCCCCGAAAACAAATCGAACATCGGCCTGTAGTGGTTCTCATTCTGCATTATCTGAAGGCCTGTGGTTGAAATCTGTGTTATCCAGATTCTTCACAACCAAATGCGGAGTTATACCGCAAAAAGGCGATGCCTGCTGAATACAAATTATGTAGATCTTGCTGTTTATTGTTTTATGACTTGTAACGAATTAAGCAGAGGAAAATTCGTTAAGTACATTGGCAGTTATTCAGGAGATGTTTAGTGCTTCTGGATACGTTAAAAATATGCGGATATTCTGTGTACGTTCAAACATCCGGAAGCAGTCTTCCTGTAGCGAATGCCTGAAAAACTAATTACCCAAACACGTAACAAAAATTATTGACATTTAACAAAATAACAAAAATTGACATTTAACAAAATACACTATAGAAGGAGCACGGTCGTCTGGAAGTTGACACCATGAAGTTTGGTAGATGAGTATAGACGTGCAAGAGGCGCTCACTTCTTCCATGGTCAGGTTAAATAATTCTGCAGCACTGCTGGAGGCAACAGGTTACATCTGAACTTGGTACAAATTGCACGACCTCCAATCCCAGACTACTGCAACCTTGATATTACCGTCGTAACCCACATATGTTGTATCTGGCAGCAGGCGGAATGTGCGTGGAATCGTGCAGTCTATAGGATGGAATTGTACAGCAGACAGTAAGCATTCCTGAAGTCACCTTCCTAACTTTACACATGACCTATATTTTAACTGCATCATCTGCGAACACGACGTTATGTAATATATAATGGAACAGAAGGAAACTCAGAGCATTTCATACCTCGAGTCAATTCCTTGAATTGTGTCGTATTGACCTCTATTCACAGTTATCCTTCTGACAACTTGACACATTTGTAGCACTCTAAATGTAACATGCACATCTAGTAAGGCATTCCCTCCTGACCCTTGTTGACCAAGCCTGTCCCAGAGCTGTTTTTGATTGTCCCCCCCCCCCCCAAAAAAAAATTTTCACTTTTTAGTTCTTTATCACTCTCAAGAGATGTTCACTTATGTTTTTATTGGGGGGGAG
>Ga0123357_10007998_pt1 | contig 13157 bp, 7 predicted proteins | sample TergutEmb28metaG_FD_89873 | JGI IMG/M metagenome (GOLD analysis project Ga0123357, IMG submission 89873) | Embiratermes neotenicus P4 segment gut microbial communities from Petit-Saut dam, French Guiana - Emb289 P4 | ecosystem: Host-associated > Arthropoda: Insects > Digestive system > Gut ...
GCAATGGCAAACTACCCCCAAGAACTTGCCCAGGATGCAGTGTGCCAGAGCCATACCAGTCACATGACTGGGCTCTGGTTCCTGCCAAGCCCAGCCTTCAAGGCTGAATACTAATGAATGAATGAATATTAATTATTCTAGAATGCCTATCTTAGTGACAGGTTCTCTGTTATGTAGAGCCAAATTACTTATTCTTTGACTGTTCCTATACCCATTGGATGAACTCCTGTATCTGGATTTTGGACTACCATTAATAAATAAATACATTAATAAATAGTGTAAAAATTACTTTAAATGGCTACTATAAATTCATGTCAATAAAACCAGAGAATTATGGAGTCAGTGAATCCAGAGACTGAAATGTGCAGTGCAGTCACCACTCTAACAATGAAGTTTGTATACAGTCGCAATTTTTACTAAAAAACTGAAACACAAAATATATCTCTATACATCAGCTACATAGCACAGGAACTAAACCAGTCAGCAACGAGATTTGGCATTCTATTCAAGCCTTAACAGTTTGAAGAAAGGTTGTAATAGTTATTTACATGAAGGCTGTACAACATTCTACAGGTAACAATTTCCAGCGATGAAGTTATCCCCGTACACAATCACATCTACGTAAATGTGCTTCAGGAATGTCAGTTTTATTCACAAGTTACAACATCAGTCATCATTACCCAAAGCTCTGAAAGTTAGTAAATATGGATATCTGCATGAAGTTTCAGTATATATTTTTTCATACATGTACTGAAAATTAATCCTAAACCATGTTACTAAAAGTGGACAAGTAACTGAATAAGAACAAAATCAATGTTCATAATCATAAATTATATTTAAAAATATTACCATCAAAGTCATGGACTATGAACAGTATCCAAAACACAAGGAAAATTGCATGGTTTACAGAAGAAATTGTTAACTATGCATTATAATTGTGTTAGCAATATCAAGAATTCCCTTGGCTGCATGGTATTCCAGCTGTATTGACAGACCTACTACGTATTTTTCCAGCCACTGCTTCACTCATTGTAACACTAATAAATACAGTGAATGGTTGCCGTTTTAACATTTCCCATTGGTGGCTGAAATTAATTTGGGATGGTACACTGTGATTTTATAAGGCTCCAACTAGTATTGCTTCACTTCTCCCAAACGTAAATTTATATTTTGGCATTCTGAAAATGTGAAAATTATACTTGTAGTAATTACTGTGTTTCTTGAGTAATCATGTGTGGTACTGATGATGTACCTGCCCTTTCTGTCACAAAACAGAGTTGCAAGCTTGATCTGAGAAGAATTATACAGCCAGTATTTCGTTAATTCAAATTGGCAATAACACTATTGATAAATAAGTGAACACTGTTTGTATAACACAGATTTCGCATAAGTGTGTTACTTATCATGCAATTTCAGTGATCAGTCTGAAGACATAAGGTGGGATGACGGGCCAAAGTTTTTCTTCTGACCCTACTTATATTATATGAATTTTAATAAAGTGAGGTCTCACAGAATGAAAACATTATAGCAAAAATGCTGGTGCAACAAAGAAATTGATTGACATAGAAAAGAGTGTTGGGTTATGTGTATTCATTATGTCATACAGGTCCATGTAAAAACATAGTGATATAAGCTGCCATTTGTTTTAGATTTACTGTTCCTAAAATTTCACAAACACAGAAAGCTTCAATTTAAAAAAAGTACAAAAATGCTGATTCATACTAGGAGTGTACATCAAAAGAAAATTTAAGTTAACTCGGTGTAAATCCAATATACTTATCCTGTTATAAAACAATATGGCAGGGAAAACATATGTATAGTGCTTTGACATAGGGGTTCTCTTATACAGTCCAGAACAGAAACAAATCTGCTTGGTGCATTCTTAGATGTTCACAGACAGCATTCCACACAAAGTCACTGAATTTCCCTAGAGCTTTAATGCTTTCTCCTTAAGAATAATTGATTTACAATAATTACAACTTTCATCTTCCTGATCAGGGTGTTTTGACCAGTCTGTACAGGGTTATTGTGAAGGTCTATATAATTTTTGAAGATAGGGTGGCAAGAGAAAGGTGGATGTGCCATAAATTTACACATATCCTATATATTGTGGTTCCAGAATGCTATAATGATTCTTCAGAGCTCGCTGTGGACTTGGAACGTATAATGCTGGACAGCACTCTGGCAACACATTGGAGTAATAATTGCAGAAACAGGACTAAGAATGTGTCAATTTCAGTGTTAAAGGTTATGAAAATGACTGGAAGATTAATTGAATGATTTTATCTATACAAAACCCGCTGGATCAAAACTGTCAGATGAGATAAAAGGATGATTTTTACAGTGAGTTTGGAATACTAAAGAAGGAAATTGCCATGGCCACTTCAAAGTTACTCTCATGTGAAGTATACAGAAAACATGCAAAAACCACAGAGTACATAAGCAAGGTGTATGTTACAATGTTTGCCCTACCCAGCAGACTATCATTTCTGGAATTTTAGCTGCTGATGCTTTAATATCATTATGAGATGGAGGTATAATGAAGAGATAACAAAGTGAAAATACAGACAGAATGAGAATCTCTTTGTCTCTGAAGACCGTGAACTGTCAGTATGCTTCACATCACTGTGTAATTCATGATGGATGCAGCGATTACTGAATGAGGCAAATGAACATGAGAAAGAGCAAACTTACCATCTTCAAATAACTGAGCAGAGTAAAGGTAAAAAATAAAGAGAAACATTCAGTTCTTAAATACTGGATTTGAGAAATGAATATTCTCTCATGCAAGCAAAAATATATTTTCAAAATGGGAAACTGACAAAAGAGTGGCTATAATATCTGCTAGTGGCAAAAAAAAAAAAAAAAAATTTTTAAATACTAGTTTCTCAGAAACTTGAGAGAAGCAGTTCAGTTTTAGTAAAAGGGTATGAACAAATTTATTTATGCAAGTCACAAATGATTCCACATGTGTTTCTAAGGCCAAATTTCTTGCCTTCCAACCCCTGATTTCTAACTGCCTGGTGCAGCAAACAACATTCATTAATGAAGTCATGTATGAACCTGCTTAATTTTAAATTAATAGATTCTGTTATAAGGCAGGACTGTAGATCCATGCTTATTTTGATAACAAAAAATTATATTACCTTCGTATCAAGATGACTATGGTGGTGATGACAGCCGCCAAGAACACAAAGCCACCGAACACCCCCAAAGCTATAATGGCTCCTGCATGACAATAATTCATTTTATATTACTAAAAACACTGTTATTGGTAAAATGAATGAGATTAAATCAGTACACATATTTTAATAGAAGGAACATGGTTAACATCTTTACTTCCATGAGATGGGAACTCAAAAGTTAGTGCATTTTCTTTAACACGACACTGGAACGAATTAACACTACCAAAGGGCTGGCAGTCTGTTACAATTATTTTTAAGGACAACTACATTAATAATATGCATATAGGAGTGGCACTTCCCTTATGAATAGCAGAGCTCATCTCTACTGAAACTTGCTCATTATAACTGTTTTTTTTTTTATTCTATACTTATGTTAATACTGACATATAGGCCTAATATCTTTGCCCAAAATATGCAGTTTACCAATGCTTAACATTTTAAAAGCACATTTATGGCAGCATGTCTTGATTCTTACACTCTCACAGAAAGCATGAACAGCCTATATGCTCTTTTTTCACACATAAGTATATGACTGAACCTCATCCCAAAAAATATAATTCGCACTTCTCTCTTGCACCAGTCTGAGTAACACAAAATACATTTGACAGAAATAAACACTTACATATTTGTATGGAGACCAAGCTAACATGAAAACATTCTGAAACAGATTACCACATCTACCAAAGTGAACATGTTCTTCTGGTTACAGTCATTCAAAGATGTAATTTAATAAGAAACATTAAGCAGTAATTTGGACAAAGATGATTACAGTGGGAGTGTATTCATTTACTGACCTAGGTTCAGCCTGGCCCCTGTTTCATGTCGCTCCTCATCCACAGAATGAGCCACATTTACATTTGGTGAGAGATCACTTCTTGCGTTGACACTGTCAGGAATTTCATTGTCTTGTGGATGTGAAGCTGCCACAGTATGAGGTACATGGGCTGATTCAGCTGGGCTATTCTCCACTGACCCTCCCGGTCTCTTGGAAGTTTTCCCTTGGTGGGGGCTTTGTGGACCAGGACGAGCAGGCGGTAGGCTAGGTCGAGTGGGTGTAGCTGGTGGAGCATGAGGTTTTGTAGATGGTGTTTGGGATCGTGTGGGTTTACTAGGAGATATTGGCACTGCAGCTGCTGTCTGTATTTCTTCTGTAAGAATCCATGCCAAGTAAAAGGAGATAATATGAACTATGCAGTAATGAGTAAGCAACAATTAAAAATTATATTCAATGATCAACAAATCCTTAACAGCATCTGGCTTTGATTACTATTCAGCCATTTTGAGAAAAAGTAGCAATATTCTTGACTTATATTTTACTCCAAGAATAAAGTGTTTCCTATGTAAGAAGTTTTTCAACAGACCAATAAAAAGAGAATACTTACATGGGATAATCTATCTTTAGAGAAGTGTAAAAATTTAGGTTTGCTGTTGAGTCCACTTTTATATTTCATAATATTTAAATTATAAAGTACCCAAATGGTTATGCAGGTAGTTTGGTGTTAAAGAAAACTCATGAAACGAACTCATGGTAGACCACTCAAAAATATGACTCCAAAATAATTCGTTGTTGGCACAGGTATGCTTTCTTCATTTACCTCTATTGTCTCCTCCACCTTCAGATTCTAATTATATACATCTTCAATGCTAATTAAGTCACAGCACATTGTCATCTGTTACAACAAAATCTTCAAAACTATGCTTGAATTTCAAATCCTGCTGCAACATTTCTCTGATATGTTCCAGTTAATAAAGAAAGTAATAAAAAAAATGGAATTAAAAATGAATTGTCCACTGTCATGGGCAAGTGGAAAAGTGGTGCAGAATCAGTTATCTGCTATGGTACAAATCAGTCATGAAGAATAGACTAATGGTTGTAAAGACTTTTAAATGTATTAAATAGTAAATTTTTTAACAACAAGCTTCTAAACAGGGAAAATTTTTATATGGGAACTTCTTAGTTGGGAAACACTGTACTTTTTGCTTAACTGTGACTCAGGTATTTAGCAACTTACAACCAATGACCATCATTTATAACCGCTACTAAAGCTCATAAAATATACTTGTAATTTAAATTAAGTTAGTACATGACAAGGTGGTATTCAACAACCAAGCTGCACTGGAATAACTAGGTATTGCTGATTCCACCATTATGGCATGCCTCATTTTCTTCAGTTCTCCACTGGCTACTTAGTGGAAAGAAATTTAAAAAAAAACCACATTTGCCCATACATGCTTGTGTTATACCAGCCCCATGCACAAGTGAGTTCCAATTTAGGTGAAAGCTTAGTACCAAACGAGCTCATGCATACCTTCACATACAGGTGGATTTTCATCATATTCTCCACTGGGAAGGCATATAATCTTGTTGGGGCCAATAAGTTTGTAGTTCCGAGAGTTGCATGAATATTCAACCATGGTCCCCACCACTGTCAAATTGTTGCTAATTGTGAACTTCCCATTCGGTATGGAGGGGGGATCATCACATTCAATAGCTGTGCAGAATAAAAAAACTGGTTAACTTTTCCCATAGCTGAGTTTCCTTCTCATTGGTATATTTCTGGGAATCATTCTGACATATGCAGGGTAATTACCACCACAAATAACATCGCAGTTGACATACCTCTACAGATATAAGATTTCAAGTTTTCATGGTAGTAACGATGGATATTGCAGTCTTAAGTGTTATGACTTAGTGTTGCACCCTGATGTGTGGATATCCACAAAGCTGAATATCCTGAAGAGATAGAGACAGTGTGTTTCTTCAAGACATGGCCACCCATCTACCAGATCACAACAATGTGATAACCAAGAATATCACAACATGACTTGCAGGGATGTATAAAATTCCCCCACACACCCCACCCACAAGAGATATGTATTCTTTGAAAGACTCTTTGTTCATCTTGGTGTTAACCAAAGAATGCACTGGTCAATTTCATCTATGGAAAATGCTTATTCAATATGAGTTCTGCTAAAGGTAAAGTGAAATGGCAAGGTCATCCCTACACATGCCATTAAGGCATTTAGTTGACAGGTGGCGGGCACATGTGAATGCAGTAATGAACTTTCAGGTTTCATAAAATGTGGAGAATTTCTTGACTAGCTGCAAACCTCTTAGCTTCTCAGGAAGTACTCTGCTCCATGGAGTGAGTGAGTGAGTGAGTGAGTGAGTAAGTAAGTAAGTAAGTAAGTGGGAGCAGTAATATAGATGCACTGGATGGAGGTGACTGGTCAGTGTCACACCCTGGCCTCTCTACCCCTAGAGAAAGAGCCCTCCATGCCCTTTGGAGAGGAAGATTGGTGGGCTGCAACACTGGTCTGGATGTTTTGAAAAAGAGATAAAACTCTTGTCTCTCTCAGCATTCAAACACTGGATATTCAACTTTGCACCCTAGTCACCATACTGACTATGCTATCCTGGCTCCAATAATATGTTTCAAAATTAATGCCTCAAAATTAGGACAAAAGTACTTGGATATACTGTCCACGCCAAAAGAGTAACAATTCAGGTTGTCATCTGCTCATGTGTCACGGCTCTCATAATAGCCCAGTTCACCCACTGGGACAAATATCCCACAGCCTTCAAACTATACCAAATGTAAAAAAGTTTTAAAGTTTATTAATCTCTAATACTTTTCATATATTTTTTCTGTAGCACTCCCAAAATACATGCTAGTATGAAGAAATATTGTAATGCAATAATGCTGAAAGCAGAAAAGGTTTAAAACCAGAAGCATTACTTAGTTAATGTGTTTGAAACTTAACCTATGTAACAAACTGAAGGAGGTTTGAGCTTGTTATATCAGCTGTTTCATAAGTGAATCATAAGTTTCAATAATGTACCAGCCACTCAAAAATAGTTGATATTTAAGTGCAATTTGTATAGCATTGTCACCAACACTAGTCACGTAAGTGCACAGTGATATGCATCCAGTTAACAGACACTATGTGAGTGCAAGATGTGTTCATAAAAACTGTGCTAAAAGTAAATTCAAATTAGCGGTATTTGCTAATGCCACACTACAGAAGTTTCCTGGCATACCATACAATGTTAAGTCATTTAACTGGATTATTCAAATGCATTAGGTATGTTAAATGTGCACACAAGGAGTCAAGGAGTTCTGTTATAAGATTAAATTTCATGTGACTTGTTAGCATCTCTCACACCAGTACTATAGATAATCACATAACTTAAATACTTTGCTGCAAAACTGTGAGAATAAATATTGTGGTGCAAAGTGCAGCCAAAGATTCCCAACCAAGTCAGATTCGAATCAAGGCATGGTATTCCCATCAGGATGGGCATTTCAAGTTACATTTTTCCCCATGCAAGATTTCAGGCTTCCACCACGAAACTGTGATCTTCACTGCATGTAGAAGAGAGCAGTTCTCATTTTCCCCCATCTTTGCAGCTTTGTTTTGACTACACTTGTTCTACATTCGATGGCTATCAAGTCATTCCTTTAGAAACTAGAGAATTGTGGCCCTACTAGAAAAATTTATTGTATGTACACGTCATATTCCAGTCAAGAAGACCTCATGCATTTTAAGACCAATAAATGATAATTTAAGACCAAAATTACTGGAGTTTTCAACATAACTTGTGAATGCAGGAAGACACACAGGCAGGCTGATGCACACAGACAAGTTGTAAAAAACATACCTGAGATGTGGGATTATACCAACCAGACAGATTCACAGTGGCAGAATAATGTATTGAAACAGAACATCCGATCATGTTCCAAGGGACTGAGTTTTAGGCGAAACATAAGACTATATAGGCTGACTGGTTAAAAAAGTAACTCTAATATAGCTGCAGCCAAACAAGTTCAACAAAAAAGAGTGGTCACTGAGTGAAGATGGAACCACTTAATCAGACTTCTGCAACATTCAGATGCAGATGAAAACAAACCTCATGAAGATCAGGTGGAAAAGCGAGGACACTATCAACAGAAGAAAAATTGTTTCTTGGGTTAAGTTACAAGTGATCACATAATGAGTGGAACAATGACCATCCAACTTTATCCACCATTTAACTTGACTGCAGAGGTCATCAAGGTCTGAGTTCCATTCCAGACCAGCTTACTTGGAATTTGTTGTGAACAAAATGGCAAAGAGATGGGCTTCTCTGGGTACTTTGGTCTTCCACAGGCATTATCATTGCAGGAATGCTCCATGTTCATTCATTCATATATTACTGATGCTATACAGTCTCAGTAACTGACGGTGTTGTTAAATAATACACTTAATCAAACACAGTTTCAAAAGGTTTTGTGCTACTTTTTCACTGTTCTAATTTCTAAAACTCTCATTATATCTTTTATTTGTCTAAATCAAGTTCTTACATTCATAAATGTGAATTTGGTGACACAACTGATGAGCAATAATGGAGACAGTACAAATACCTTCACACCGAGGTGGTGGTCCATTCCATCTTTCATCAATGTCACACATGAGTTGTGCTCTTCCAATTAGTTCATACCCTTCATCACAGGAATAAAAGACTCGACTCAGATAGCCGACAGTACCATTCAATAGCTGGTACCCTCCATGGGGAATTTCAGCAGGGAAACCACACTGAATACCTGTAATTTTAATTGCTTCAAGTAAAATCACAAAAAAGGAAAATCTAAAATTGTCCCTGTGCATTGTCACTATTGTACAAGATATATGGGTGAATGAGTGAAAAACCTCATGTGTTTGTAACTTCAGAACTGGGTATAGGTATGTGGTCAGCTTAACAATACAGCCACTTTACTTTCAGGAAAGTGCTTCCATTGCCCATGCAGCCTGATGATAAGGTGGTGAAGAAATAATTCCTGTCCCTGTCAAGGGCCAAACAACAATCATTCAGCTTATGACTTTACTGAACTGACTAAATTATCTCAATTCATATCACATAACAATGACAACAATGACAGTAACAATGACTGATTAATGATGATGATGACGAATGGGGGTGGTGGTGGTGATGGTGATGGAAACAACACTGGCACAGCACTTAACAGATGGCTGGGTAATGGACCACTTAAATAACAGATTACCTGATTTTAATTTTTTTCAGAGACACATGCAGAAACAGACACATTCAGATGCAGAAAGTTCCACAAAAAATGTAATTCTCTCCACCATTACCTATACACCACCTGCTGAAAGTGGTTTACAGACATGGTAGTTCAATATCACACAAGCATGTGAGTCAGCATCCCAGTTACCAATGGTGACACACATATGAACAACAATGACAACAGTTTAAAGAATATACATACAAAATAAAAAAAATAAAAAAAAAAACAAGAAACAGTTGATATTTTCTTCAGTATCACCATCAATTAATGGATTAATTTTTTACTAAACTAACCTAACACCACTATTGTACCATATGTAACACTAAATTACATACCATGCCTATGCTAGTAAATGCTGAATCATACTACTGAAGTTCAGCATTACACAAAGCTGTATTTTGATATGTCATCTACACAGTATCTGCAAAATCATAACATATGCACATGCATGCAGTGGGAACATAGAAAAAATAAACTTTTATAGTGTCAATTGTAGTTCTTGCTGTTTAGATTTTTCAGAAAAGCTTAATAATCTTAGAAATGTGTACATAAAAAAGGGAACCGTTACCTTGCCAAGATAAATTTTTTTTTTGTCTAAAACGTATTTTCTTCTTCACTGTAGAGACAAACTGGAAAACACAATCTGACATGCAAACAAAGGGGATGTTCTGGTAAATACATCCTGGATTTGTGTTTTTACACAAAGTTATATTTAGGGCACCCCCATTCAACATTCCTGCAATGTCAAATTATTAAACACGCTTCAAACAATGGACAGCATGTTACCACAAAGAATTAACCACTGTCATAAGCTTTTGAAAATCGTGAATGAGAAGGTTATATAGCTGCAAAATTATCATGTGTGAGAAATAGAGTTCACTGTTCTGTAGATGTCATACTGCATGTTCTGGCAACCAGATTTGAAAGATTATAGGGTTAAGACTGCTGAAGAAAATAAAGAAATAAATCACGGTGTAGCTGTTAGGCCTTTAACTGTGTTCAAAAGTAGAGTCTTTTATTAGAAACATCCCATGCAAGACAGTATTATAAATGGAGACATTGTGGTGACACTGAACTGCAAGCAAAATATTGTACTTACGTTTGCATACAGGTGGGAACTCATTGTAGAAGCCAGTTGGTAAGCACGTGCGCGATGCAGGCCCAACAAGAAGGTGGCCTTCATCGCATGTGTAATCAATCACTGCACCAACATTAAAATTTTTGGCCACCATAGTTGAATTTGGTGGCTGTTCAGGTTTTCCACATGCCTTTGGTTCTGGAATTAAACACAGGAACTGTAATACCCATGCAGCATTAAATGTAGGAGCCATGATATCCATGCATCATTTCCAGTTTTTCACCTGCCATGTCAGCAGATGTGAGACACTCTACATTAAACTGGAATGAACTAAAACATAATCAAGAGTTTGTTGTATACACACATAACTAAATAATTATACAATATCATATAATAAAGTGCAATGTAATGTTAATCAATAAATGAAAAGAATGAATGTGGGGTCATTTACAATTCATGTTTAAAAGGCATAAGAAAAAGCAGCAGATGCAACAATTATTTCTGTAAAAAAAGTAAAAAAATTTAAAATGTTAGACAAGAAAGTGATTGTTGTGGTTTTGCCTCTAGATTTTCACTTCACTAATGATAACTTTTGACAGCATCTTACAAGTGGCACAAAACATGTAAGGTGGCCAAAGAGATTTATGAAAAACAAACTTGATATTGTATGTATCACCCATGATGCTAAATTCAACTTCTCTAACCAACTCTATACACACTGAGAAGTTGGTGAGATAGGTTGAATTATGAAAACTCTTTCACGCCAGTCAAATATTGAAAAAGTTATGCTCAAAGCATACAGTACAGGTCTTCATGTAACGTGTCTCTTACGTCTGATTTTAACTCAGATTAGAACACATTTGCAGATTTTAGTAAACCTACCCAATATCAATTGGATGAAAATCCCTCTCAGCAATTCCTGAGTTGTTACATGCAGCCAGAGATATGCACAGACTATATGGGAAAGCTGGCAGGTGCAATTTTGCAACTTGTCATTACAAATGCACCAGAAGGAAACAACGTCTTTTGTGCTAGTGAAAGTAACTACACCTTTTAAACTCTAGACTAAGAAATAGCATATCACATGAACCTAATAAGCAATATAACAAATCTGATGCAGAAACATTTAGGAGAGAGTAGAGAAGCACACATCAGCTGTGTCAAGCTTAACATTTAAACTGGATAAGTAATTTAATTTTCATGAAGAAAAGAATATTTTTAAAAAATTTCTTTAAAAATTCAAGTTGAAGCAAAAAAAAAAAAAACAGAAAATTTTTGTAGAAAGCCATTATGTTCATCAGAAACAAATTTTACACTCAAAAGAACAGAAATATTGTGCATACCAATGAGTCATTCATACATTTCTAACAAGAACTGCAGAGAGGGTTTAATTGTACCTACGTACTATGTCTAAAGCATAGAGATAGCAACAATCCACATGGACGCAGGAAAGAGATGTTACTACATATGCAGCATCTGATGAAATAACTATCTGTATTTGTGAACTTGCGAGTGACACTGACCCTGACAGTAATTCAAGGGAACTCTTCAAGATGGCAGTGAAAATCTTACTGGAGTGAAGAAATGCAATATTATAGTGAGTATTTGTGAAAACTTAGGATTTAAGCACTTACATTAAAATATTAATTAAAACTAAGATGCCCTTTTAATTCTAAGTTTATATTTTATTTGATATGTTTTTTTTAGAGGCAAAACTAACGCTGCCTTCACAGTAACAAAAAATTAAATCTTACTATTCAATATGACAATGATTTTTATACTCACGGTGCTGGCAAATGAAGTTAAGCTTTGCATTGCAGTTGGTGTCTGACCAAAGCCAGCCCTTGGATCCATCATAGCGTGCACAGTTCTCATTTCCACCAGGTAAGTTCCAGAATGAAACTGTCACATCCTCCCCTCCTAGCCATTTCCAGTTGTTACGATCCTGTGGATCCCGCACAGCTCCCATCCAGTACTGGCTGTTTGAATCACTTCTGTAACAAGGCCATTTCCATGTTAGCCAATATCCTTGATAGCTTAAAGATTTAACCAAGTAGTAATCAAATATGAATGAAATGTTTATGCCTAATTCAGGTAACTCAAAAAGTTGATGATATTTTTAAGGTTGGAAGTTCATATATTCTGCCAGCACTGTGAAATACAAGTCTCTGTTTTTTTTTGGAATATGGCACCACATCACTGGATGACTTGTGTCTGACATTTTGGGACAGCATGGTGGTCTCATCTTCCAAGGGATGAGATGTATACAATATTCAGAGAGAGGTGAATAGTATTTAAGCATATCATCATATTACTGTGGCATTCTAATTGACCTGTGTCCATTATCTGAACCAGTACAACACTTCCAGAACCTAACATTTTGCAGACTGTCTTTGTCAATTACAAAACAATTCTACCGTCCAATGCAGCCTGTTAATGAAAATATTTGACCTGTTACAGTTTGATGCAGACTGAAATCTTATGTCCCAGGCAGTCAAGTAATGGTTCTTATATATATATACAAAAGGTAAAGGTAAAGTGATCCCGTTACAGGCCCGGTGTGGCCAAGAGGGTGGGTAGAGGTATAACTCTACTCTTCCATGACTGCGGCACTAATATATATATATATATATATATACACACACACACAATGTATATTCTCGAGTCTAATCCGCACCCTTTTTACAGTTTCAGAGGGCTAAAAAATAAGATGTGAATTAGAATCGCGTGTGGATTAGATTCGCGGTCATGAGCTGGATTTTGGAAAAATGATAAAGCCACTGTATGTGCCGTAAAAACAATACAACACAATAATTTATTATTTTA
>Ga0123357_10007999_pt1 | contig 13155 bp, 6 predicted proteins | sample TergutEmb28metaG_FD_89873 | JGI IMG/M metagenome (GOLD analysis project Ga0123357, IMG submission 89873) | Embiratermes neotenicus P4 segment gut microbial communities from Petit-Saut dam, French Guiana - Emb289 P4 | ecosystem: Host-associated > Arthropoda: Insects > Digestive system > Gut ...
ACGGAAATCCGCCATCTCGATAATCGCAGAGAGAACGTTGCACCTCTTGATAAAAGCTAGAGTTGCGTCACACACGATGCACACAGAAAGCTGGTTTTCAGCACACTAGCCCATGATACCTTGGGAGTAATAACTCTAACGGCTGGTGTGGTAACTACGCTCCGTACGAGCGCAAAAAATTCAGTCTGGAAACTTATTGACTACACCATGTACTTCCAACATGATGGGGCTCCCCCTACATTACTCTCTGCATTTGAGGGAGTATTGACACGAATCTTTCTTGAACCGCTGGTTAGGTCATGGCGGAACCCTTGCGTGGCTCCCAAGGTTGCCAGACCTTACACTACTTGATTACTATCTCTGAGGCTACATGAAGGCATTATTATATGAATCAAAGGTTGATTCAAGAACAGCACTGCTCCATCATATATTTGCAGCCACAGAGCACATACACAAGCATCCAGACACCATTGCATTAGCTACCCAGTCCTACTGTGCGTGCTGAAAAATGCATAGCAACCAGGGGAGGACACTAAACACTTACTGTGAAACAGGTATTTTAGTACTGGCAAGTAGTATACCAAAATACACCCTTGATTGTGTTAAATAAGTACTTAAGTACTGCTGGACTTTTGTGTGCTATGTAAAGTATTTGGAAACCTAAGGATGACAATGAAACTAGTGCAAATTTTTCTAATTAATTAATTGTCCTTATGTCACGCCAGTGTCAATCAGATGCCAAGTACAGGTGTAAACATTCCAGAAACTACAAACTCCTGGTAGTCTTAATATGTATTTGGTAATCAGTAAAGGTATAACAGCTTTAATTCTTTTTAACTTCTCTCACATTTATCTCTGCAACTGTTAAACTTTGGGTATAGGTGTTTTTAGTTATTTCAATGTAATTTAACCCAAGGCATGTTCTCCCACAGCCTGGTTCATTTTACCTGGGACACTCTGTATATACACATTTAAATATGTAGTGTTAAGTACAAGAAGTGTGGGAATATTTGGATTATATATAAAATTTAATGTCCAAGATTGGTGTTTAACTTGGGCAAGATGAGGAATACCTGGTTTTTTTAACCACCATGTTTCTGACACAGTACAAAACAGTTTAAGTTTCTTAAATTTGTGTTCTCTGTGTTTTTTTGAAACATTGCATTTTTAAGGTATGTGTGACTGTCTCTGAAGTTTGGTGCATATTACAGAACACTTTACTTGGTATTATGTTTAACAGAAAGATCAGAAGGTCTGAAGCAAAGTGGAGATAAATTGAACAGCAAGGAACATGATCCAGAACTGCTAATACAAGCCATGGAAAAAACGTCTGCAGTTTTTGACAGGTGTGTGTCTAATATGTATTGACATAATGTAAATGGTCTGTCCATGCCAGTGGCATCTGCTGAGTGTAAAACAAGGGTGTGCTGCCTGTTAACATTAGGTTAATTTTCAGTAGGAATTTTGAAAAATGTACTTGACAAACTTCATTTTACCTGTGTCAACAAACTTGGTATTAGTTATTCCTCAACAGAATGTAGTGACATAAATAAATAAATAAATAGTAAATATCTATATTTAATGCAAGTTTTTAGAATTATTTGTGTTTTGTAATAGCAAATTTCATTAAGTAAAGAACTAATTTGTATTTGAAATTAAATAACAGTAACTGAATTTGGATGATTGTCAAGCAGTGGGCCATGATTTTTCAAAACACTGGGAAATTCCATGAAGTTTCGTTCCTTTAAAGATGTGGATGACTCATCATGGCCCCAAACAGAAGTTTTTGATTTGCTAAATAACTCAAAGTGTCAATAAACCAACATAATATTACTCTGTTCTTCTTCATTTGTTAATTAAGGATGCTGATGTTGTTCCTGCCTTGAGTGTCAAGGAGCAGGTCAACTGTTTGTTGTTTTCCAAATAATTTTAACTGTATATAACACTGCACATGAGTTTGAGATTTTGAGTGCTTTTGCTGTGCACTTGACATATGACTTAAATCCAAGAAGCCCTGTTTATTCTATACTTCATGTTTGTTAGAAAAATGTAAACAGGCGCAGAAATAAAGTTTGTTTGTTGTTTCATGTCCTGCTAGCCAGTCAACCTTTTCATACTGAGAGATGAAAAAATATAAACTGTTCTGTCTTAGTTTTGTGATGAGTTATTAAAGTGGGTAATAGGTGGAGTAGTTCGACCTTTATTCACTACTCTTATTTTGAAGTTGTCCATTCTGTGCATTTTTTTAGATAAATGTACTTAATTCGTTGTACCAACCAAATGCAGAGTATTAAATACATGTCAGAGTGTGTACAAGTTGTGCCTTTTATACGTAATTGACATTAGCACTGGAGCCTCTACAGACTGTAGAACCAGGTAGATAATAGCTTATCATTGGTTTTAAACCTGGCATTATTTGCTTCCTGAATATGGTACACCTGTACTGAAACATGTTGGAGATATGTCCTTAGTACTTATACACATATGATATGGTGCAGTTGGTTGGTGTAATAAATTGAGTACACTGATTACTCTTCTTAGTTTAGTGTATAGTGGATGCACAGAAAATGGATTGTCCAATAGTTCTTTAATAACTATATTTTCAGCCATTTTAATCAGTCTTAAAGCACTGTAGAATGATGGCGATAGCATACTGTATAAATAAGATTATGGTATAAAATAAAGTAAGAAATAATGAAAGGATAACAACATGATAGAGTTTTCATGGCGCATCACTCTCTAATCTCTACAAGAAACTTCAAAACTGGTCAAGCTGTGCTTAAGAGAGGCAGCATGTCATTCAGTATCTATGACTACATTTTCATCAAACCTTGCATGTCAGCATCATTGTGTAGAGTAACACATATACCGTGTGCTGAGCCCAGCACAGCTAACTCTTCGAGTACAGGTACATTGAAGTTAAGTGGAAACATTGCAAGGCGACATTGAGATAACAGCTTGCCATCAAAATTCAATCATGTGGTCATAAACACATATTAGGGATGAATTTATATAGGGTGTATGCCACACACCTAGCACATCTAGAGAAGTTGCCCCCAATCCGTATAACTTGCATTCTACTCAAAACTGAAGAGCAAATGTAACTAATTTATATACAGTCTGGCTGTGATAAAGTTGCCTAATTCACCATTATGTGGAAAAATGGTCAAGCTAATAGATCACACTTAAGACACAGTGTTACATTGTTTCACTGCATGAAATGTGTACAGCTTCAAAAGTGTTGCATCTTTCCATTTCATATAGTGCTGAAAGTCTGTCTTCACCTGTACAATGTTTTCATACATTTATCGCAGTTCATATGGCTGTTAAGCTGTTGCTTGAAGTATATTCAGCCCATTTGCATTACATTACTTTAAATAGTAAAGATGAGAATATTTCAGGTTAAATCTTGTATTTTATCTACCATAGTTCTTTGCATCGGTATTTGTGTGCTACCATAGTTCTTTGCATCGGTATTTTTGTGGTTACCATCGTAGCAGCTGTCACAACAAAATGGCCTGTCCTTTTTGTTCTATCATTGGTGAACTGCAGTCCTCATAGTGTCTTAATTTTCAGCTTTTTTCAAAGAATCATTATTCTCAAAATATCTTTTACTTACTGTCTATTTGACAGGTGAAAGAAGTTGTAAATCAGGGTTATCCAACCTGTGGCCACCTGGTTTTGTTGCTCGGCCCACTTAGTTGTGTTATGTGGCCCTTCACCAGAAAAAGTTGGATAAACCTCGTATGTATTGTAGGGAGCAAGGTCTGGGCATTGTAGGTGGTGATTAGTTTTGTGTCACATTTCTTATCTGTGTGACGCAAAGGCAGCAAATATAAGTCTTTGCAAGGTGGAATTTCAGATATTTCATATCAAGGTGCAGACTTACTGAATGATGTCTGTCACCATATTAGCATTGTGACTGGTGTGATGGAATATTTTTACAACTTTAAACTCCTGTATTCCAGTTTAAATTCAGTCTGTCACATGGATTGTACATTGTATCTAGATGTAACTGTTGTGGGCCAAAAGTCACCTCATATTTGTTTCTGAATGTGTCTGGTTAATTGGTCAGAAACATCCGCTAATGTACATTGCTGCAATACCGTTGCATGAACACAGCATTATATTCAGATGCACTTGTTTTTAGGCTACCTGGTATGTAACTAAACCACTGTTAGATGAATTCTCAGGTTTATTCCCAGAGTATCTGTGTAAGCTGATATAAATCAAACTACACTTATAGCATACCATCTGTTGTCATAATGTCCATACAATTCACTTCATGAAAACTGGCCATTTGTTATTAGTGGGGACACACACAAATATATCAGAAGCTTTAAATTACTACATTAACCATGGAAACTAGAGAAAAAATGATTACGTCTTGGGCGTAAATGTTGATTGCAAATCATAATCTGAATGTGGTACTGAACACTAACTGTTTAACATTCCTTGATTTAGAGTATAATGTTAATATATAATTTCTCAATTAACAGAATCAAGAAAGGTTATCCATTTGAAGTGGAGCTGATCTGCGGTGTACTGCCAAATCTGCTTACAGACTTTTTTCCCCCATCAGAAATCATGACCAAGGTAATAGGGGAATTCCTGTCAACACAACAGCCACACCCCCGTCTCCTGGCTGCAGTTTTGTTCCAGGTAACTTAGTTTTAATGTTCATTGCTGTTAGTTATCTTAGTTTTTTGCTGCAACCACAAAGGCAGCTAAATGCTTTCTTGCGTCTTACATTCATGTGAAATCACTTCTGTATATAAATTACCAAATATCGCCTTGGAAGTGGGTCCTGCTTGGGAACTTAGTTTGCATAGGTGCTCAAGCATTTGTACCTATTACTGAACCAAAGAACTAATTTCCGGGTATATGGAGTCATGTGTACTCTTTGTCCATTGCATAAGACATGCTAAAGGCCTTGCATGACATTTCATAACATTTTAAAATGGTGAATAATTGAATATTTGGGCATATTGCTCAGAATTATTTGAGGTTTGTAGTGATGAGAAACACGCCAAGTAAGCAGGTAAGTTGGTGTGGTATAATACATTAGTTTTTGTAACAAAACAGACCAGAGTGAAATGAGCTCTTTATTGCTTGTTGTACCATGTCATTTTCTACAGAACAACAGAATAACTGAGTATAATAAGAGTGTACATTGAGGAACATTTTGTCATGTGCAGATATGTCACTGTGTATATGCAAATTAAATGCAGTACATTATTTTAATTCACTATTTTTGTTTGCAGTTGTTTGATATTCCATCTGCAGTTGTAGGTTGTATGTGGTACTGAATGTAACTGGTTCTGTATTATTTAGTAATGTTTCTGGTGATATGTAACCAGAAATTGAATGGTGTGTTGCAGGGTTATCCCCATGTTCCTTTCAATGTCTTCATTTTACCATTTTGGTGTGTCCTGCCTATCTCATCCTTGTATACACATGTTTACAATCCTGCTGGGCACCAACTAAAATCACCATCTAGCCACCTTCACACAGGTCACAACTTTATAACTGTGAGAACTGTGCTTTTCTGGGTCATTATGCAACAACTTGCAGTAACTTCTTACCAATGTTTTGGGACAGCCTGTTGTTCATATCTGCAAGGGTCAAGAATCCAGAAAGAAAGCTGGTCACCCTGGTACAGGGTTTATGTAGGGAAGAGTGTGGGCAGTGATATGTTCTCAGTAGTGTGGTGCCAGCCAGTAGGTTTGATGCAAGTGGAAGGGAGGGAGGGAGGGAGGAAATGTTGTCTATCATCAATGCTGAATTGAAAAAAGATGTTCTGGGAGGAAAAAATTCTAACAAAGGGGGAAAAAGGAAATAAAGTGCAATATTTTTCCATTTATTAATATATTGCACTTTATTTCCTTTTTCTCTTCTCCCACTTTGCTCATGTAGATGTTTTCCATGTCCCACTACCATACCTGTTCGAATTTTTTTTGTGAAAAATTTTTAAGCACTATATTTTCATTTAAATCCAGCAGTCTTACTAACTACTTTAGATGAACATCATTGTGTTTCTGCATCATCTGAAGCATAACTCATTAAATAATTATTTAAGGGAAAAGTGTCTCGAACAAAAGTTGTAGAAGTGAATGATACTTGCATTTTCTGTTCAACACATTTTCCCCATAAATCTTAGAGTTATGAAAAGAATTAAACCCAACAATCAAGGAAAACAATTTTAGGTAATTTCACTCATACTAGGGGGGAATCCCATCACTTGGGGAAAAGCAGAACAAGCACCTTTGCTATGATATGGAAGAAATAGAAGCCATGTGGATCATATCATCCTTTCGTTGACACATGCGATATTGGAGTGCAGTTAGGTGGTAGAGTGAGGAGTGTCAATATTAACATGCTGTTAATTCCTTTTAAACACACCTGTTTAGTCTACAATACATATATATATGTTTGTTACCTTGTTTTAATTTCATCAATAGGAGGTGCAAAAATAGTATTATATTACATATACGTACATCTGTAATATAAGGAAAGTTTTTCTGTCATCCGATTTCCTTCCATGCCCTCTGTTTTGCTGTTATAATGCACAAAGTAATGTACAGCAAATTTTATCTTTTTAATATTCATATATACACACTTAGTCAGTGTGCAGTGCAGCAGAAGAAAATAATTGGACTGAAGTGTGACATAGTATGTTTTCTTTATTATACTCTGAATTGAATGCTAAGTAAGAGTAATTCACATTTCACTAACTTCCACTTGTCAGTTAACACAGTAATTGTTCTGTTGCAACATATATTGTGTATGGAATTTATTAAAGGAGCTTCTAATCGATTTACATACAGTTTGTTCTGTACATTGAGTAAGAGTTTATTTAAAATGTGTGCTACAAGAAATAAAGTTCATTACAGCTGATTATAAGAACCATGGCAGTGAACAAGAACTTTAAATTATATGTAGTAAAAGTTGTTCTTTTCTGGAAAGTTTTTAGTGAGGCTTCTTCATGCATGCAGGGTAACTTCCTACTAAAGTGGCTGAACGTGATGAAATGTTACACCGTTTTGTACTATTTTGTACTGTTTTGTACTGTTCATAGGTTTTTGAGTGTGCCTGGCAGCAGTCTCAGCTGCCACTCCTGCAGGATTGGGTTGTGCTCAATGTTGCCAACTTTACACAATGTTATCCAATTGGTATGGCCTCTTGGTGCCTCACATGCTTTTTCGTCAGTGCGTCTGTCAATCCATGGCTACGGGGCCTGTATCCTTTTGATGCAGACACACTGGGAAACATGATGTCAGGGCTTCCATAAAACACAGTGATATAAACCCCAACATTTGGGCATGGTGTGTGGATGTATTATTGTAAGTGGTCCATAACAAGAAGTTCCAGGAAGAACTTCTAATGTCTGCTTTCTTTCATATATGTCAACTACTGCTGGTAGTAGTATAAAAAAATACTACTGATCGTAATGAAGAATGTTTATTGTTTATAAGAGAAGCGTTTGCTTGCAACATGTTTCAGCCAAAATGGGCTGTCATCAGTAATACTTAGTATCCAAATATCCTAAGAAGAATTACTGCATTGTAAGTTGTTAAGATTTAATGAGATCTAATTTTACAATTAACCATTTTCTATTGAAGGTTAATTTAGGGTGTATATAGATATCAGTTCTACTGTAGTCTTTGATGGAAAGTCATTATGGGAGTTTTTCTCTGTGCAGTCTGTAGATTTTGAGCCATTTAAATCTAGGTAAGTGCTGACAGATGAACTGTATATTGGAGGAGCCTCCTCCATTACACAGAGGCAGAACCAGCCTGTGAAACATTTTGGGTTTCATTACCCAGAGATGAAAGAGAAAGGGCACTCTCATTGAACTTTATTAATGACTAAATACTTTCCTTAAAACTTTTTAATTGGTCTTTCAGTCCGTATGTTTTTCAAATATGTAACTTAAAGTAGCTCTGATTAACACATTGTGAACATTGGAAAGACTGTTTATTGGCATCTGTGTTTTTCTCTACACATGTGAACTGATTTAGGAACCACATATAATATTTCCCCACACATTGTTGTATTCTTCAGTTCAGTATAGAAAAAAGAAGCCTTATGTTTTGCACCTGTGACTTTGCTTCTGTTTCCAGCATTGTCTCTAATTCTCTTCTGTCCCTGAATTTTGGATTTGGGTGAAATTTAGTATAATAGGTGCACACATAATGCTTTTGATCATTTATTTCATGAAGATCGTTGCAGGAAGGCTTTTTCTTCTGATAGGCATTTGTAAATAAAGAATGCCATGGTACAGTCTATGCACTGCATGATGGATGAGATTTATAAATTTGTTTGACAAAATTGTAAACTTCTACTCATAGCTCAGAAGTGTCACCACACGTTGTTCTTGATGTTTATCACATTACATTTTACTATATAGTGTTTAAACATAACTGAGAAAATGCTGGTGTGGTTCTTAACCACTTGTCAGATTTCCTCATGTGCAGTCACGTATTGGTCGCTCTGAATGTGAAGATCGTAAACTTCTGTGTATAGCAGCTGCAGATTTCTACCATCAGGTGAACATTTAGTTCTGTACTATTTATGTGGTTGTAAAATAGGCATAAGTTCCATAAGAATATTATATTTGTTGTATGTGCTATCCTTTCTTTAACCCATATGCCTTGAGAAGTTCTTTGTTCAAAAAATACAGTACAGCCACCAGTAAGACAGAATCCCAAATTTTTTAAGTCTGTTGTAAAACTAAGTACTCAAATCTAGGCAGCAAAGTTATTGTTGAAAAGCCACAAACCATTTGGCTTGTCAGGTGAACCTCACTTTTCATGAACCCTGAAGGTTTGTTTCTGAGCTCGCAATAGTCCACCACTACTCCGTGTGATGAGAACCAGTTGGATAAGTGCACATTATCTCCCCCAATTTCTTAAAGGTTCATTTTAATATTATCCTAACAGCTATCTCTGGGTCTTCCCACAGTCTTGTTCTTGGTGACAAAAACTGTGTTTTCATTTCTTGTTATTCCTGTGAGTGTTATATTCCCTGTTCTTCTCATTATCTGATTTAATTGTCTTACTAACTTGGTGTAATCCCAGTTTAGTGTTTCCACATGTAGTGTAATTTATTTTTTGGTCGCAGTTGAAGTCCTGTGTAAAAATGTATCATTTTTCTGGATTTACGTAGGTCATACCAAAAGTAATGAGCAACAATTTTTTTATAAATTAAAATTTATTGTTATGTAAAAACCAAGTACATCTTCTTAATTTATAGAATCTGCTTATTTTTCTACATAATCCCCGTTTCTCTGTACACATTTCTCCGACCGTTCTGGAAGTTTGAATATTCTCTTGCGGTAGAACTCCGTTCCAGCTTCCCAAAGACATTGACGCACAGCTGTCTGAAGTGCCTCGTTCGTCTCGTAATGTTGGCCTCACATCTCATTCTTCACAAAACCAAAGAAATGGTAATCGGAGGGTGCCAGATTAGGACTGTACGGAGGGTGAGGGAGAACTTCCCACCCCATGTTCTCAATTTTTTCCAAGGTCAAAAGAGCGGTGTGAGGCCGAGCGTTATCGTGCTGCAGGATGACCTTTCTTCCAATAATCTAAGCTCCCAGTCATATCCTGAACTGCAGTGTGCCCTATTCCAAGTTTTATCGCAATTGCATCCAGCATCACATGTCTGTCTTCCTTAATGATTTCATCAACTCTCTTCTTGTTGGGTTCAGTTGAGGCTGTTCGAGGGTGACTGCTATGAGGCTGATCTTGGATGCTCGTGTTCCCATCTTTAAAATGCCTTACCCACTGTCTAACACTGCTAGCACCCATGCACACATCTTCATACAAACACTGAAGTCTGTGATGACGGCACGCTGACAAAACGAAACATCATTGTCGGCCATTTTGTATCATTTGTTTATAGTCACATGATGCAAGCTACTGATGCTATACCTCACTCAAAGATATGACAACAGCTGGCACCACCTACCAAACAATACTCAATCGTTTGATGTTGCAGAGTTGCCAACTGTGTGACGGTGCTCATGACTTTTGGTATGACCCTCGTAGCAAATTTTGTTTTAGTGAATCGAACACATTTAGTGGAGGAAGAACTTGATTCAATGCAGTTGTGGTCATAACCACATGTTCTGAGAATTGTTACCACCCAGCCATAATAATTTCATAAAATTGTAACCTCAAGTTGTCCGGGTACACACCATGAAGGCATGTAGGGTGGAGTGGATTTGTAGATCCATTCATTCTTAACCTTAGCACTATGTGGGAGTGAGTTTTCACTTTCATACCACTGCTGCTTTATCACTAGGGTAAGAGCCCCTGGTACCTGCCAAATGTGCGTCTGGATGGGCCACAGAATTAGTTGGGACAGTGCGGAAAAAAACAAAATCTCTTGCTTCTGCTGGGATTTTAACTCCACGTCCTCCAGTGTGTAGCCTTATCACTGTAATGGCTATGCTATTTTGGCACTATAAAATCTTAATTTGTTCATAGAAATATAAATACAAAAATTACAACGTAATTGCAAATAATCAAGACATTTACAAAGTGCATGGTTGCATTATGCGCATTACTTATTTTTTTCAAATTCAGAATAAAAATTGAGGAATATTATTATTTTGTGTGCGTGCGCACGCGCGCACGCACGCGTGTGTGTGTGTATGTGTGCACATGCACGCGCGCGTGCGTGTGCATGTGTGTGGAGGGGGGGGGGCCAGTTATGGGGAGGCATGTTTGTGTGTTGTTGTTTTTGGTGTAATATTATTTTGAATCATTCTGTTGCTTGCCCTTGTGTATACAATTCCAAGTTACATGATTTAGTGTGACTGTTCCTGTTATTTGTTATTTATACAGATTTTGGTTGGACAGTCATTGCAATCACATTGGAAAGCATGAAATGCTATACCAATAAGTAGCATGCATGGCCACAGCCATTTTTATGTATTTTTAAGGGTACTGGTTGTCTGATGTGCAGTATAGAAATATTTTGTTGTTTGTTGGCAACTGTGCCACTCATCTGTCATTTCAGTGGAACACAAAATTAGTGTGTTATCCACCAAACTTCACAAGCATGATGGCTTCCATGAGGACTGAATATGGCTGGACACTGAGGATGTTGACTGTTCCTCTGCATGTGTAGACAAAGAGCTTGCCATACTTGACACTTCCAGCATACATAAGTTGTGTGATGAGTGTGAGGGTAGCAGTGGTAGTAGGGAAAGAGCAAGATGTCCGTGACCTTGAATGAGTCTTGAGTTGTGCCAAAGCCCACACTCATTACAAAACTGTTAAATCATTCTTTTATATACATACATTGGCAGGTGTGAGGAACAGAACATTCTGAACTTAGAATTGGTGCTTTTTTTGTGTGAAACAGAAGGTGTAGAAATAAACAGTTGTCAATTATAGATTTCTTTGCAAAAAATGTTTTATATGCACTGGTATTAACATAACTTTTTTTTGTTTACTATTTTTGTAGGTCTAATTGTAAATTGTAAAATTTTCATTTTGTATCTTCCTTGTTTTCCTGCAACTTTGTTTTACCACATTTATTGTTTACTTTTTCCCATTCCCTTCATAAATGATGGACCAAGATGATACTATATATATATATATATATATATATACACCCATTCTAACTGCTCATATGGTGTATTTTTCTGCTGTGGGTGAACAGTGGAGGAATTGTGGTTCAGTTGTCAACAGGGCAAGGGGAGTCTTTTCTTCTCCAAAACATCTAGGTCAAGTCTGGGGCCCACCCAACTTCCTGTGCAATAGATAGCATGGCTGGGGCATGAAGTTGACCACTCACCTCCCTCTAGTGCGAAGGTTAAAAATCGAGTTCAGCTCTATGTTCTCTCACTGCCTTCATGGTACACATAGGGAAATTTTCACCTTCTCTTAGTGCACTTCTGTGATAACTGCTACTGCGAATCTGTAAAGCTGTAATCGTGTTACATAATGTTGCAGAATTTTCTTTTACTGTCTGCTCAAATGTGAAGTAAACTTATTCAAAAAAAGATGTTGAGATGAGATGTTTCATACATAGAATGTTAAAATTACTGTTGTTACATATTGAAATGAGAGTCACCTCCAACAAAGTGCATTTATAAGTTCACTGGTTCACTTTGTACAGTGGATCAAATATCTCATATGTTTTGCAGCTACAAGATGAGAAACAGAAGCAATCCTTTCAGTCTGCATTCCAGGTGGCAGCAACACAACCTCTGTTTGCTGATCTCATTGCTTCCCTCTGAATAGTGAGTACTTAAAGTGATAACATATTTGTGAGATCTTGGTACAGGAACATTTTTTTATGATTCATTTCACTTACATATTTTTAGTAATTATGTTCTTCTGTTTAATGGTATATATTTTGAAAAATAGGGCCAAGATGGCAAGATGTCTTGAAGTTAAAGTTCTGTTAATGTGACTTGAACGGTAGAATGCATTGCAATCAGTAGATTGAATATTATGTAGAATATTTCCTTTTTTTATAGGTGTGAGGCTTCGCTACCTTCCTTCATTTCAGCATGTGTAAACATGTATGTCTGTATGTATGTAAACATGTACCATTCGTCAAGTGTATATTTAAATACATAATAATAACTTTTATTATATCACTGTTAGATAGACATATGTATATTGTAGATGATGTATTAAAGACTGCCTTATTTTTCTGTGCTATTTTCACTGTTTTATTGCAAGATAATGAATTTATGTCTTTCACTCAGGGTGTCCACTGTAAAATATGTTCTGTCTTAAAGTGGGAGGCTAATTCCCAGCTGTGCATCTGTAGGGAGGGAAATGCCAGGATAAATGATTTGATTGGATTAGATAATATATACAGTAGTTTTAAGGGTTGAATTTCTTTTGGATTGTTGTATAGGTGATTGGTCTGGCCCAGGATAGGAACAGGTAATGAACCTTTCGGTTCCATAAAATGCAGGGAATTTCTTGACTTCTCAGGAAAGATTCTGCTTCATGGAGTTAGTTAGTTTGTTGTGTTGGTAGTAGTGTAGCGCCATATAATTTGAAGATTTTTTTTTTTTTTTTTTTTTTTTTTTTTTTTTTTTTTTTTTTTTTTTTTTTCTTTTTTTGTTTTTTTTTTTTTTCCCCCCTCATGAAAATTTTTTTTTTAAAAATTTTATTTAAA
>Ga0123357_10008002_pt1 | contig 13151 bp, 7 predicted proteins | sample TergutEmb28metaG_FD_89873 | JGI IMG/M metagenome (GOLD analysis project Ga0123357, IMG submission 89873) | Embiratermes neotenicus P4 segment gut microbial communities from Petit-Saut dam, French Guiana - Emb289 P4 | ecosystem: Host-associated > Arthropoda: Insects > Digestive system > Gut ...
AAGCCTACAACACGGATACCACTCCAACCCAACCACACCGAAACTCCAACACACATCGAACCAAGAACAATAGATCAATGTGGTAATTCAACAGAATAGTCGCAAGTTCGTGATGATGGATATATTAATGTCCGAAACATTTTGAGCACATAAGAAGTGAAATAAAATAGCAAGTGAGATCAAGTTGGTCTATGTTCTCATCTACATACTGAATTGCTATTCACGTTCAGTTTTGCTTTTCGTGAACTAATCTCTAACGTACGTAACGATTTCACAGGGTGAATTCAGTTGTGCCTTAACACAGTACATATACATTGCTAGTAAATTAATTCCTCACGGTTAGATAGTAGAGTTTCTACAATTAGTTTATTCGGTACTTGGATAATTTGACGGTTATCCAGCTAATTCCTTAGACGTTTTGTTATTAAGTTACTCATTTTGTTGTTTGTTTCATTGCTTGGTGAGTTGTGTGTTCAGTAGTACTATTTGGTGTATTTAACCCAGTTGCGGCGAATGTAATTCTTGTGTTGACTGCAAAAAGCCGGAATTTGTATTACACGATATAATACTTCCATTATAATTAATTATTAAAAAAACAAGCAAAATCCAAAGGAAATCTCCAACATGGATGTATAAGAATTGCTAAAATCGATTGATGCATGCGCTGTTTTAGGCCATTCAACACTCCACCATGTGACGTTGCGCCAAAGGGTTAATTTACAAGAAAACTAAATACACAAAATTCCGATAGGATACCCTGAACTGAAGAGACCACATAAGAGGCTCGAAGTTGATATGGGAACAACATTAAACTGGACGTTAAACAAATAGGAGGGGAGGGTTTTGACTACATTTAATTGGCGCGGAAAAGTTCCAGTGGAGAGCTCTAGTAAAAATAATGGGGTCATCGTTTTCTATAGAAGCTATGGAAGCACTGGACCAGATATGCAAACTTTACTTCCGAAAAGACTCTGTTCCATGTTATTTGTTAGTTGCAGAAGGCATAAATAAAAATTGTTAATTACTGCTCTAAAACTGAAATAATGTTATTTCTTTTCAGGTCGTCCCGGAAAAACGGGTCCTCAAGGACCGCCAGGACCCGAAGGACCCACAGGTTTGTATGTCTAATGTTTTTATGCTGGCTGAATTATGACCTGACCCATAGCTTCCCCGGTGTATTAATTCATATTTGGAAAAACACCTAACTACACGTATCTTAGTGAATTTGGGGCTTCACATAGTTACTCGCCGCAGTAGTACAGAGGATAACATACGTGTCTGCATGATTTTTATTTGGCGCGTTCGCAAAACAATAATCGTTTTGTTAACATGCCTGATAAAAATGACGAAGCGGACAGTCACTTTCACAACTATGGTTAAACTGACATGTCTGTCTTCTACCTTGATGTATGTACCATGCATTGCATATAATTGATTATTTAGACCAAAAAATGCACAATTACGTTTAGAGTTATGTATATTTCTTAAAGTAAAAAATTTGCAGACATTCTGAACTTTGCTAAAACCTGACAAACGTAATAGGCACTTCACATAAAGATCTAAATATAATTCGATGTATAGCTGATTTTCACAAATGAGTGGTCTGTGTGAGGAACGTTCTGGGGCTGAAAGAAACAATATGTGACATCGAGACAGTGTTTTATTTGAGGTACGAACTCATATTGGAGAAAAACAGCTCAGTATCAAGCACTGAGAGTGATCGGTTCTAAACCTCGAGATATCGACTTTTATTAGATATCAATGGCCAATCTGCCTGCTTTCGATATATAGATGATGGTCAATTTTAAATTTCCTATCAAGATACGTAGAAATGAGGTTGTTGTGGTATAGGTACAAATTACCAGACACACACACATTTATATGTACACACAACAATTTATTCCTCTCCATGCGTACAATTTTTGTAGCTGGCCTCGTGCTTGTTCCTTTTCCGTCTCGCGTCTCGCTGTATTCACTTTGCAGTTACCACTTACACTCGCAACTGCTGTGTCAATGTTTACCGTGGTGCTGATAAGTCCTTAGCCCGACCAGGAATTAAACAAACTCGAAAACATGTCAGGGACGCCGCGATTTCAACAACATCGAGACGCGAGCTGTCATTAAGTTGTTTTTCCTGTAAGGTAAGGCGCCGAAAGAAATTCTGATGGAAAAGTAGCTTGTGGTGCCCGGACGTTAAATATCCAGGCTAGGTGGGTGGGCTAGTCATTGGTGTCCACCACAAGGTCTTTTCTTTTCTGGTCTGTTATGCAACAATGGTTGGCAGTACCTGCCAGTACAACCCAAAAGAGGGAAGACCTCAACTTCATCGCGGTGGAAACGTGAAATCACGCATAAATCATGTGCTGTGCTAAAATACTCAGCTTTTTATCTGGGAAGTATTCACGAATTTAGTCCTGAAGAACAAGAAGAGAGCAAAGGTGCCAGAAGTGTTACATTTTGAGGATATCCTAATTGGCTAAAATCTAAAATAATTGAGTCACTCTTAATCCTTTGGGTCGACCAAAAAGTGCAACAATTGCACTGAAAGTTATTTCGCTTCACAAGAGGCATTATTAATAATGTGTAATTATTCAGCTGGCCGGGGGCGGGTAGAAATTTAGGCAAAACGTACATAAAATTTTGAGAACGTCTTTCTAAAGAATAAGGATTAATTAACTGTAAATGAACATACGTACGAATGTACGTCTGTTACAAATGAATTCATTCGGCCAATGTTCAGTGAATTACACCCATGTATGATATAAACGAATTCACCTGGGTAACGCTGAGTGGTTTATCAGACCAGTAATGTGTACATAAATATAAACAGTTTATTCTAGAGTGGACGAAATATCTATAACGTGCTCGATTATTTAAGACCTTGTATTTATTTATTTTTTTTATTCAACTTTTGCTCTCTTTGAAGGATGTAATACGTTTGATATTAACGATGACTGATTATAGAAAGGCAAAATTTGTAGAGCAGTTTGAGTCATGGTGCTGTTCAATGAATTAGAGAACATGCACTTTTGTCAACATTTATACAAATTATGTAATTATAATCGAGTCCAAAGCAATAGCCATTAATGTTACGAACATATGTGCAGTACTTACCCCCATAATTCCATCAGGTCAAAAGCAATGTGTGTTACGCATTACGGCAGGGTAAATATTTGTTCCGAATTTTCAGGGACATTCCTCGAAACAAGATACGTCCCAGAATAATTCTGTCCCCGAATATGCCCCTCTTTTTTATTTTAGTGATTTTATTCCGCAACATTGATGTCTGGAGTGAAAGGAAATCTGGAATAAATGTGGAGGAATATTTTAGGAAACTATTGCGACACCACAACAAACTATTGCGACACCACAACAACTTCCTCTTAATTCTTCATTAAGGTACTACTTTTCCTAGTCATGTCATGAAATGCAGAGTTTCAGTGCTCAGTCCAAGAAATATTTTGTGTCGCATTCGTTGTATAGATGTACATAAGATACCAAAAACATATGGCTGTAAAGTGTGATTCATTTTAGTTATGATTTCAAATTTGTCCCCTCTTCCTGGAAAACGCAAAGAAAAAATTGGCCACTGCATGATATGGATCAGCGTCTTTATTTTTATCTTAATTACCCAAAATCCAAACCCTAACTTTTTACATTGCATTATGTTACACTAAACACGTAAACACATATCACTTGATTATGCTTTTTTTTTACATTTTCAAGTGAGGCATTCCCATTGTGTTTTATACAATCGATATATGTGGTATAAAATTATAAAATTATATAGTCGTACACAACTCTCAGTTTATTAGAAGTATTAGTTGTATTTCTAGCTACATATTTCGGCTCGTATACAGAACCATCTTCAGGCTAGTCTTCGGGGTAGTTTGTATGTACAATTGTTGGAGCTGAAGACTAGCCTGGAGACGCCTCTGGACATAAGCCGAAACATGTAGCCAGAAATAGAACTAATACTTCTAATAAATTGAAAGTTGTGTATGACTATATAACTTTATAATTTTATGCCACATATATTGTCGTGTTCATCTGTTTGGTTTTGATCTCAGGACAAACAGTGATAATCCCCCTTTACACCCTTAACTAACTGGTTATTATAACTGAGACGGAATATGTTTTCTGCGTGGTAAGAGCTACTCTTTAAATATAATTCAGGTTACTCTGAAAACACCAACAATTTTACATACAAACCACCCCGAAGACTAGCCTGAAGATGGCTCTGGACATGAGCTGAAACACGTAACTAGAAATACAACTAGTACTTATAATAAGCTGAGAGTTGTGTATGAATATAAACTTTTATAATTTTATACCACGTATATTGACGTGTTTATCTGTTTGGTTTTGATCTCAAGACAAACAGTGATAATCCCCCTGTACACAATTAACTAACTGGTTATTATAACTGAGACGGAATACGTTTTCTGCGTGGTAAGAGATGCTCTTTAAATACAATTCAGGTTACTCTTAGTCTTTAAAATGTTACAGCATATCCAGCACAGAAAACATAAGGTAATTTGACGTGATAATTAATTTGTATAGCAGTCGTGTTCTTGTTCCCTCAGTTCTACACCATTAAGGACATCGTAATGCGACTGAAGAACTGAGACGTCAAGTTGTAATTAAGAAGATGAAGGTGACAGTCAAAGGGGAATGTAGAAACAAGAAACATTCTTGGATGATTCAAATTACATGAAATAGAATACAAGCGGTTAATTTCTTACTGCGTTTTGACTGTTAGCTTCAAATGCAATTTAGAAGCATCAACATCACAGTACCGTAAGGACATTTCAGGCAAATCTTTGTTTTCCAAACCTTCAGAACTTAAGACATATGTGGCTTTTACACACAATTAAAAACCGACTGATACTAAGACAATGGCCCACTGGAATGAAATATACAATAAAATATCAGCAAGGGGTTCCATATTAGTTACATATAATTCTGAGGTATTTAAATTTTTTCCTAGGTGTTAATGCTTCATATTGCGTTTTATGATAAACTGACATCAAATAATCACACCGAATTCTTGAAATTTATATTTGTAGCTTAATTCCATTGCTTTTGTCGGTATAAAATTAAAACTTATTTTTGGGATTTTGAATGATTGATTTAAAATGAGTTCTCGTATATCTGTTCATTCAGAACCACAACACGGTTTCATAATAATAGAATCTTGCGTTTCAAAATGCATTTCAGTATAAAGTAATTTTTTTTGCATCATTTCGCCCCATGCGAATAAGGACGGAATGAACTCATAATCTTCATTCGAAGAAGATAAAAGAACCGATGACGTAGAATCTAATATTAGTGGACTGGGTGTTCCAGGGCAGACTGGACCTCGAGGGAGAACAGGAAAATCAGGCACAAACGGAATTCCAGGAATTCCTGGCATCAATGCTTGGAAGGTGAAATTGAATGGCAGTGAGAGTAACGATCTGCTTATCCCTCCTTCAATAGCAGGTAGGTGAAATATTTAGGGTAAGTAAGACAATAGACACACGATCTACGTTTTGTTGTGTCCTAGAATTGTTAGTAATAAACGAAGAGAAAATAATCTATTTATTACATATTGTACACTTTCTGTGCTATCTTATATTCAGATAATCTTCCTCTGTTATTGGGGCGTATTGTTGTGGTGACTATTTATATTGTTGAGTAGCAACAGAGCTTTAACTGCAAATTAGTTGGAATTACACATTTATTTATTTTATTTCTGAAAGGCTAAGTATATTACAGTTATAAAGATCATGTCTTTATGTGTACTTAACAAGGCAAATACTGAAATTTAACAAGATTGTTAAAATTAAGGAAATTCACATTGATGGCGGATATATTATAAATTAAACATCAGTAAAAAAAACTACGAAATATTAATTTGTTTAATAAAGATTAAGTTTATTAATTCTTCAATTAAAATTTCCACACACACGACAAAATTTTATGCTGAGCAACGCTGGACAGTTACATTGTATTACAATAGACTTTTGTAGTCCCTCGGTTTATGAACTTGAATTATTCGTCTAAAACTGCTGGTAAGATGGAAAACACGTAAGACGGACACTTTTTGTTGCTTCAGACGTTATACATTTTAATAGACACCATAGGTCAAAAATGTCTCCCTAAACTTATGAGGTTGACCTGAATAAAATACAGAAGGGTACCTAAGTATTTAACAGTAACACTGGTGTTCAGTTTCTGTACTTCTATAACATTCTTATGCATTAACAAATTCAATAGTAATTGTACGAAAAACGCACAGATTCGGTACTATACCTCTTATTAAGGTCCTACACAGATTTATACACAATTAATCGATTCAAAATTATTTGCGACAAGTACAATAGCAAAGCTACGACCAAAATGATAACGCTACCACGCTACGGCTTCTGGACGGACCGCTTAGTAATGCCGTGACCTTCTACACAATCCAGAATGTTCGGAAACCGACGGTAGCTGAGACGCCAGGAACGACGATGGGTTTAAGAGAGGAAGGGGCTCGTATCAGAAAAAACTGCCTGGAACATTAAAAAGGGGGTACTTATTAGTTCATCTCGCATAAATGAAAACTCGCGTATCAAGGAACTACTATAATGAGGAGAAAATCTCTAACCAAAATAGAGGAAGTAACAAAACACAAGAATTGATGTAAACTCATAGGAACGTCTTTCACGGCTAAAGTTCAATAAGTCGAATCGGCTGTAAGGATTAGGCAGCTTACAAGAGTGCAGGCATATGGTTTTCATGTTCAGGATCTGCCCAATAACTCATGGCTTTATTCACTCTGGATAAGGCAACTGCAATGAAGGGGTGAACAAATCTTGGGCAGTTGATCGCACAGGCAACTACATTTTGAACAGTGGCCCCTAGTATTTTCAAAATAATTACTGCACATTGTACCCTTACATACAAAACATATATTTTTCTTCATATATATATCGGATAGAAACGCCGAATACAATTGAGGTTCAAACGCCACTCCAGAATATTAGGTCGTCATGTCAAACTTCTGGAGCATGTAATTTTGAGGCTCCTGGATTTTTTTGGGGGGAGGGGGAATTTGTGGATCCCTGCTGTTATGTTTGTCGAAACGTCGGATAAATCTTCTTTCCTCTATGATGCCTAATACGTAAGACCAATAGAATGTATCAAATATAAAATACATTTTATAATTTGTATTCTTAGCCTGACAAAGTGGTTGAAACTGTGAGATTAGACAGGTTGGATGATCAGGCATGACGCAAGATGAAGAAGTAAATGCAAATATTGTGTACAGAAAGCAGAATGTGAAAATATGATCTAGACTGCACCGTTTTAAAATCAGATCATGTGGCGGACAGCTTTGTGACAGTAATGAAGACGAAAATGTAAACTGAGCACATCCCTAATACAGGAGAGAAAGCTGTCTTGGAACAAACAACCTCCTTGACATAGAACTCTCACCACGTATAAAAAAACAGTTGTTCCAAAGAATACACCTTTTAATAATGTTGCATTATATTATCCTCATAATTCAGAGCAGTGTTCTATTTATATCTTTACCACATTCTTAGTGTCCATTTCAATCATAATAAATCCACATTTTCTAAACCATTTAATACAGTGTAATGTAGAGGAGTTATTGGACACCATTTCGTTTTTTATCAAGTTTGTGGTACGACAGAACATATTTTTACTCTTTTTGTACCAGAATAATATCTTATGTTTATCTAGCAGCCCCAAAAACCAAGATGTTAAGGTACGTGTGTATGTAACTAGAGCTGTAAGAAAAGTGCAAAACAAGCTTATAAAAAATGGTGGGAGATAAAGTCGGATACTACCGGACAGTACTAAACATGACTGACGAACACACTTGATCGTAACTACGCAACGACAGGCAAGATACAAGCAGGACGTGCTGACATTATATAGACGTCCTTAAGATGCTAATTGCAAACAACGCCCAGGACTTGGCAAATGAAAGAACAACTGAAATTTGGCAGGCACTGCCGGATGATGTTCGACTTTACCGCAATTTGTTATCTGATATTTACGGTCAACGAAATTTCACAATCTGAATCTTCGTCATGAAAAGCCTGTTGGCGCTAGCAACATCATTCACACTGCGTCGAACAGCTACAACCAATCTCACTCGAAAGCAGTACACTAAACAGCGACAGCTTTAATAACTGATTTACTGACCTTTAAACATGTAGATTTTCGGAAAACACACAGTAGTGGCTGTAAACAGAATGCTACGCACTGTGCAAATGTGGGGACACGTCGTAACAGGTTTCTTATTGTAGCAGAACGTTTTATCTGTGCCAAATTGTATCATACGTGTTGTCTAGAGCAGGGTATCCTAAATTGTCATATCTATCCGACAATCCCCTCCCTTACTATAAAAATTCCCAGAATCTATAGTTGTCAAATTGATAAAATACCAATATTTATTCATCAAAACCACAATACCAAGTAACATATTTTATTTGCTAAAATTTAAAGGTCTGAATCTTTAAATTTAGAACATTTTAAGAACAAGACATGTACCCGTCTTTGCCAAAAGCTTCTACAACATAAAAAGAAGAAGGAACTGCAGAATATAGGAAGCTTTTAGCTAATTTCCTGAAAGGTGCAAGTTATTCCGGTCGGCGGTATTTTTCCTGAAAGCTGTGTAGCTCGTTTATTGAACTTCGTCATTGAGTAGAGAAAGTGATGCCTTTTTGGGCTCCGTAAAAAGATATTTATTTTTTTACCTTGTTCGCTCAGAACCCTACATAAGAGCTGTATGTGTTTTCTTTTCTAGACACAGCTCTTACGCATGGCATATTTTAATCTTTACCTAAAACGAAATCAAAATTTTTAAAAATAAAGAAACTCTTTTATAAATTGAGTTCCTCAGTCATTCGGATATCCTTTGATGCCACATTAGCACATGAAGACAGCTACAGTCCCCTGCTATACCATAGACTTTTCTACAGTTCAAAGGCTATGTCACTGCGTACTGATCCTATAATCCTGACTGATCGTAGAAGGGGAGTTCTGGTGTGCGCCCCGTGTTGTTAATTACAGATTTACTTTCATGCTTAATTACACTAACAGGATTAGCTTCATCACATGTGGCACACGAGATCGAACAGGACGATATTTTACATCAGCATTCCAAGAATTTGTCACAGTATTGTGTTGCGACTTTTTCTTCTTCATCAACAAAAAATTCACCTGCGTAATTACATTAGGCCTTATTGCATGAAGAAGATAACATATAACTGAATAATTCTTTTCCCATCCTCGATCAGAAGTGCCAAGTAAACAAGGTATTGTAAAGAGCATTGTTTAGCTGCCACAAATGTTGTTAGTTATAAAAAGTATCTTGATATGTAATATTCCATTTTAGAGAAACTTCAGTCAAGTTTTGAGTGAAAAGGATTTCGTGAAAAAAAAGATCAATTCCTGTGGCGTAGATTTATAGTTCTACAGATCTTTATTATTATTATTATTATCATCATCATCATCATCATATAAAAGTGCAGATTCTTATGTTAGATTTGTTGTATATACAAGCAAGCCTAACCACAGAGATTCGCAAGACCCTCTCCTCTGTTACTATTGACTCAAGGGTTTCCCACCCAGTGGTAGGTTATGTAAGTTTGTGACCTTTTTTCGTATCAAATTCCACATGCCTAGGTCCATTGGTTTATTAGACATTACAACTAAACCGGAATCTTGAGGACATTTTTGCATGAGAAGCGTGATGTTTTATTCCGTTCTACAAAAATTTCCCTGAAATGAATTCGCGTAATTTTCAAACTCAGAACTCTAAAGTAAGCCATACTATCATCGCTACCTTGTACGAACTCTCATATTCGTCATGTTAGGGTTATAGATTACAAGAAGTTGAAAACTGCAGCGTTAGTATGTCATGTAGTGACATGAGTTTCACTAAATGTTTCATGACGAAAAACCGGCTGGATAAAAAGCCAAAATGGAAAGACGTAAAAACAGAACTGTAATATCCTAAGCCTAATTCTTTCCTTTTCAGGAAAAGAGTAAGCTAAAGGTCTGTAGGGTAATATAAAAATAGAAAGCAATAACAAGTTTTATAATTTTTAACACAAATGAAAATGTAACTATATGAAGATGCAAATAAGATGTCTCTCCGTTTCCGCAGCTGGTTCAGAACTCATACCTCTAAACTTAACTTCCTCAAAAGTCTCTTACTTTCAGCGGTAGAACAATGTGTCATTTCCCGTCACACAAACTATGAGTCTTTGAAAGAACCACAACGACAATAAATTGAAATCATCTGCGAATTCAGATGTGCAGCCAGTCCATACCTGCACCTTGTCTACGACGACCAGAAACAACAAATCTCGTGACAAAGACAAACAAGCAGCACGCATACAACAATCAACAGAAGCTGGTTTTATACTGGTACTGACGTATTTTACATAAGTTTTAATCATTAAAAGGATTTTAAAGAAGATCTTACACGCCCCATTTTAGACACTTCATAAAATACCTCAGCTTCGATAAATGTGACTCCCCGCCTAAAGAGTATTAGTTACATCGCTAACCTTATGTAAAACGATTGACATTTTCGTCTTTAAACAAAATGACTGTAAGTTTTATGTTGTACATACCGTGCATGTTCTTACAATCAACATATCACTCAACCAATATACTCCGCGATACACCATCTATGACATGTATCAACCCTATTTATCTCAGCACCGACGTACTCAGTACACTACACCACCTGGTATTATACACTTCGCACGGCGTATCTGGACGAGATCTTTTCAGATCACATGGAATCGTGACCAATGTTTGTATATATCCTCCACATATACAAAAACAACTAAGAACTGGCAATTGTGATTGCTTATTTTGGGAATTTTAATATTCAGTATCATAATACTGTAATTTATCAACTTTGTCAATTTTAAGTATTTTAGCATTTAAAGATTTTAATAATTCTTATAAAGACAGGCGGAACACATATATTGGCATGTTGGCTTATACACTCCCTGGGGGCTGCACCTTGTTGTCGAAACACGTAGGAGTTTATGTGCATCACAAATGGTGTATCACGGAGTGCATTTGTAGGAGATATATTGTTTAAAATGAATGTAATGTTTACTGACGTGGTATAGTTACTTAAATAAAACCTGATAATGGCTGAATATTAGGCCGAAACCCGTAGTCTTCATAACTTTGAGATACGATTTTCCTAGCGGACCTTTTTTTTTAATTATAAAATCCCACTGCGGAACAAAACCTATGGAATTAATAAAAATTATGGGAATTCTTTTACCCTAAATACCTACATAAAATTTACTCGAGTTTATCACAAAGCTTCCGGGTGGGTATGAGAGGCTTGCTGTATAAGTAAATTATTAGGACATTATTCCGTGAAAGACCATGGAGTGTAAATGGCTTTTGAGAACTGGGTAAATACCAAGGGATCAGTTGAAAATCCCGATGGACGATGAAAACGTATTACAAGGGGAATTATTGCAATATTAAACGAGCCGTTACTCAGTTCTGCAACAGGCACAACAAAACAAATTAACATTGCTATTTTCTGCTTACTGCAGATCTAAATATAATTCTATTTTAAAATGGCGGAAAGGATTATCTTAAGTATACTCCGTCTCCCGAATTACGTGAATACAAACTTCATGTTCCACGCTACGTAAGACAGCCGGTACCAAATTTTTATTAAACATATTATAAATGTAAAATCTTGGATTGGGGCCTTACCTTTTTGTCTATATGGTGTCCGACGGTAAAGGGCATTCAGAATTTCATTCTTCCACTTCCTCCATCGTCCTACAAGTCTACTCTTCAGCATATCTTACTCCACTGAAAAGCCACATCGTCAAATTGTAGGGTTTAATTTACAAAGAGCAGCCCCCAGCAAACTTGATGACCATGAATTTGAAGTGAAACACACTGGGTTGACTGACATCAGTCAACTGTACATCCATCACATTTGGCTGTTTACACTGGACTTGTTTTCACAACAGTTAAATGCGTTTAGACATGTGCAGAAATTGACTTCGCTTTTGAGTCTTTAAATTCTGCGTAAGACATCACACAACATTCAGACACTTAAGAAACACTGTTGAGCAGTTTCTTCATTATCATCGAACGAGCCGCAACCTGAAGACGTGCCATGGGCCTACTGTGGTGATATCGTCCCACTAATCATGGTCAGGTTATATACAACGTAGTGCAATTACACTTCCGAATTCTTCACACAATTCATCTCGAGTTTTTTTTATATTTTCGCTACACACACACACACACACACACATATATATATATATATATATATATATATATATATATATAGCGAAAACCTTCAGCCAACTGAGTAATAATTCTTCGCGATATTTTTGTACCTTATTTTCATCGTCTGCTGAAAAATGGCTTTGTACAGACCTTAAGCTTCATCAGTTCCCGTACTTCCTTGTGGACTCTGCACACTTGAACAATATCCCATGTTTCAAATTTTCAGCATTCTGTCTACATTAGCGACAGGGATTATTGCCATAATTTCTCCTTACTACACAACAGAATGTACATTTAACACAAATCAGGTTATCACGTGCACTGTACTGCTATACGACTGGTTGTGGCATGCCGACCAGATGAGCTCACGTCACTAGTAACCCCTCTTTCCCTACCCTATTACGTTTCCCCCTCTATCAAGGCGCAATACTATGCCAGGCTATTATTTACTCATTGCACGTGTCTCAAATACCGTTCCTGATAATTTTCTTAGACATGCAGATTTGTTTTCTTTTATTTTCCTACCCTTTCTTGTGAATTCGAGTAACCTCATTGTCCCTGCCATCTGTCCATAACCGTTTCCTTTATCTCGTACGTGTTTAGCATATTCGTTCATTCATTCATTCATTTATTTCTTCCATGAGGTTACATAGTACCATAGGATTCGTCAATCAACTTAGTGTACTTATTATAGACAGAGATGTTAGGATTCTAGTGAGACATTTTGAGTGTATGGATCATATTATATAAATAATACAAATTGACATTTATTACAATTCATGCTGTTGGTATGTTCTGGTGAGAACAATTCAGCTGGGAGCTACGTGCTAGTTAGAATAAGTATAAGTATG
>Ga0123357_10008003_pt1 | contig 13151 bp, 5 predicted proteins | sample TergutEmb28metaG_FD_89873 | JGI IMG/M metagenome (GOLD analysis project Ga0123357, IMG submission 89873) | Embiratermes neotenicus P4 segment gut microbial communities from Petit-Saut dam, French Guiana - Emb289 P4 | ecosystem: Host-associated > Arthropoda: Insects > Digestive system > Gut ...
GATATATTAATGTCCGAAACATGTTGAGCACATAAGAAGTGAAATAAAATAGCAAGTGACATCAAGCTGGTCTTTTATTCTTCAACTATCACAATGATGCACGGTCCAATAAACATAAGATTCACAGTATTTTACATCTGTGCACAGGTTCAAACTTATACCACTACTGCATATCCATCAGTTGTAATGCAAGCACCTGATGATGGCGAAAAGTGGCTGAAACATGTAGCAGGAATACTATGTTCAAAATATAAAATACTTTTATACACTTACGTTGTCTTAGTTATCACAGTTGGATTCGGTTGGTGTTGAAATTAAACACTAAATGCTAGATTATATGGGCTTTCGAACGGTGCAATAACTGTAGCGATACATCATTCCGTTTAGGAGACACGACCATTTTATATTACGTATTTACGTACGTTGCAATCGTCCCGTAGATACGCATAATTTTGTTTCCATACAATTTCTGCCATACCGCTACTAACTCAACCGTAACAGTCACCGTTATAACGTTGACAAAAACGTGTTTGTTTTACTGTTACGTTAAGGGGTATCCATTAACATTCCATCGATAATTAAAGTGCCATTCACTACACAAATGCATGTTAATTGAAATGAAGTGTCAGTAGCTAACAGTATTATTAGGCATATGGCGTGATGTTTGGTTATACGCCAGAGCGATCGCACGAGCTCAATAAACGCAAAGCGAAATTAAACCCAGCTCAGCAGCAATCCCCCTGCATACTGCAATCAATGGGTTCCCTTTCTCGCGGAACTTTCAATGTGTGTTTCCAGGTAAAATAAACTGTTTCAGCTTTGTCGGAAACAAACCGTTATTTTTCTTAGAAGATAATTCAGTCAATAACAAGTATACTTAACAGAATAAGCATGTGTGCCATGGGAGCTCGTGGTCATTCACCGTGCTTCATTGGTATTAGCCCTTTAAATGCCGAGTTAAATCCCATTTGCCATTTGCTGGCATTATTACGATCTCACCCTATTCTCCACGTTAGCAGGATAAGGGTTAATGCTCATTTAGTCTACTGAGAAGCTGAGGCGCTGTGTAGTACCATACACATCACACTGCATGGCGAAAAATGTTCTACTGTAGGACTCATTTCTCTAAAAGGTCAGTCTACCACATCGAACACGACTTGAAACAGAGGTGGCATATCTTAGTGCGCCCCATATTTTACACAATGCTCCACTTTTTGCGCGATAAGCCGTCTTGGCGAAACTGACAAGACTTTATTCTGGTGTACTCTGTGCAAAACAGGCATGTACTTGGTTGTACTAAGAAATATTTTACTCAATTCTGAACGATTCTGACGATGGTGTAATCGTAAACATGACGGATAATTTAGATATGATCCATTGTCTCAGGCCTAAACAACAGAACTTTTTGGAGGATGGATTTGTCTCTGTTTTCGCCTGGAAAGTGAAGACGGAGAAACTGCCCTGCTGAGCTCATTGGAAAGAGAAAAATCCACAGCGCCATGTTTATTACACATTTAATCAGCATTCGGTTTTAAAAATGAAGGTGGTTGCAAGGACGCGAGGAGAGTAAACTCCCGAAACGACGTGTACATTAAAACACAGATGCCTCCTTGGACCACATGTTTTCCTGGGACCCCTGTTTTCAAATACCCGAATTCAGTGTTCATCCTTTAGAATGCAGGCCCAGGTTTTACGCCCATACAAAACAGCGACAAATACAGTTTCTTATCTTTATCGTTGCATCATTTTAATGTAAATTTTAGATTATTAAAGAATATATACGTGCATTTGTTGGTGTGTTAAGTAAACAGTTTGTTATATTTTTAATTTCTGTATGTCTGGACAGAAGAAAGGAAGACACAACATTCTGAACTGCATGACAGCATCTTAAGGTAATCCGTACCGTGCATCGCGCTCCGTACAACCACTTTATCAGCCAACTGTTGTGCACAACACCGTGTACACCAAATCACACACTTTGATATACACGGTGTTGTGAACAACAGTTGGTTGATAAAGTGGTGAACGACAGTAGTTTACTTTGCCTTCGACAAGATTTTCTCGGGCTACCAGCCCCGTCAAGTGACTGAACGACGAGTAAACCAACATTCTGTGAACCATCGAAAAGTTCGTTAATGGGCCTTTCAACCAAACCTGACGGGAAAATAACCCGAGAAAATTTTACTTAATTGAGTCGCCCTTGAAAGCTTGAGATTATATATTAAATTGTCTTCTCGTAATTATTCTTCTAGAATAAAAATCTGGTTTGTTTATCACGTTTCTGATTTTCTTACACTATAATTCAGTTTCTAAGAATTCATCAGGTTAATATGATTTATTCTGCCTTGCTTTCTGGTGGTGACAAGACACGAACATACTCTGATTTATCTTTGCGTTCATTTCAGTCTACGGTCTGAATTTATGGGTCTGTCTTTATAGCACGGACATTTTCACCCAGAAAATAAACAACTTCAGAAGCTGGCGCATAGGACCTGCGAATGATATTACGAAGTGTAATGTGAGATAATGGTCATCAGAACGCCGAACATTTTGGTATTTCCCAACTGCAAAAAGAAAATAAGATAATTCCAACTACAGAACACGCCACCCTATAATTCGAACTCAAATGTGATATTTAAGGGTAATTTCTTTCATACAGAAATGCTTACGGAAAGATCAATACACCAGTTACTAAGAAAAAGAACCTTCGCGTGGTCATGCAGCACATTACGTACATGGGTGGAACCATTCGTTTAAGAGGTAAGTTAGCCGCTTAACGTGGGAACCTCATCCTCGTCCCTTATCCTCCGAACACAATGCGAGTGACTTGAGTACTAACCGCACACTTCACAATCAAATTTCTTACCCATCTGAAAGACAACCAATCTGCTAACAACAGACCTACTGGTGACTCTTTAAAGGAACAAACTGTAACAGGGAGAGAGAGAGAGAGAAAAAAAAATTACGGGACATCAACCCATCGCCAAGAGCAACAAAATGCAAGATGTTCAAATTCAACCCATTCACTGTCACGTTTACTGAACATGCACAGCTCTCCAACAAAAGCGCTGCAATAAAAGATAGTCGAGTTCCTTGAGATTCGAATAAGGGTCTGAACCTCTGAAGGCCAAATCACAGCTTGCTTGCTGTGCACGAATAAGTTAACATCGTTTCATATGTCTGAGGTCCTGTATCAAGAAAGGTCTGGATTCTTTTAACGGACTGGACGATTTAACTGATAGCAACAGACATGGTACAACGCTCGTCAGATTTTCATACATTAATCGCAACCACTTTTTGCTTGCCACATAAACGGAACAAAATGCTAATTCAAGATGAAAACTACACCAGTACACTTTAGCCGAATATTAATTATAAAATGCAAGTTTTTTTTTTTTTTTTTACTTTATACGAGAATTACAGCACAGGAAAACGAGGTGGGGTACCTATATATAACTTCACTCAGGATCAAGGTCTGGTAACATGACTACGATCAGGGGTGTCCACTAACAAGGTAAAGTGAATGTCTGTCTGATGACATCGCTAAATTGATACAACAGGCCTATATCGGGGAGAAATATGCGGTATCGATAAGGATTCTACGTACCGAAATATCACTTCCTCTCTTGATAACTCGTTTATTCGAAAGTAATGAAAGTGAAGAACACTGTCCACTATAGACGAATGGAGACATTCTTCAGTTGGTCATTACAAAGAAAAGAAGTGTGTTATAAATAACCATGCGTTCTGTGAAACGCATGTAACAGCCATATACAACTTGCACGCTGAATTGAACAGTTTAACAGTTCTCCTTAAATTGAAAAAGATTACATTTAAATACAGAAATGTTAATAAATACACAACACATAGGGATGACCTTCGTTAGATATAGGTGCGTTCGTAATTTGTGGGCCATGATAGCCTACTCGGTACAGATACTCGCTACGGGCTTGGCATTACGAGGATCGAATCCCTGTGAGGGCAAGATTTTCCATAGCCGTGCACACCTACCCTGGGGCCCACCCAGCCTGTACAATGGGTACCAGGTCATTCCAGGGGCAAAGCGGCCTGGACGTGGCGTCAACCACCCAACCCCATCGACAGCCGAGGTTAAAGAAAGAGTAAAGCTATACATCTACTGCCCCTCTGTACCTTCACGGCAGGTTATGGGGCGAACTTTAGCTTTTACGTTCGTAAATTACGAGGTCCCACACAATTCAACAGCGAATTAAATGTCTCCAATACCGACATAAAATGTCACAACGAGAGACAACACTGATTTTATTAGGAATACTGGCATTACGTACTTCATGTGCGTTTCGTGCATGCATAAAAGCGATATGAGCAGAATAATAACGTTCATCAAAACGGAAAGAACGACATACATAAACAGAGAAGAGAAAAGTTTAATGTTTAGGAAAAACAATAGTACATATTTCCAAGAAACACTTAAATTATGGTTATTAATTCCGGTATTTTTTGGCACGTCCAATGTTCATTTGCACACAAGGCCTGTCAATAAGCTTGTCATGGCAACTGCCTAGAGTAACACTACAGCCCGCAGTCACTCATAATTCCCTCAACACTTCCGTTGCAAAATAGTTTGAACGTAACCTGTGACACAAAAAAAAATCACGTTACAGGTGTTCAGAACCCAGTTATCACCTGCGAATTACGTACATCATTTTACCGCTGTTAAATATTCAGTTTTTAATTCATAACTACTTATACTTGGTAAAAGATAAATAAAAATTAACCGCTAAGTTAGTCGACACGACTTAAAGTCGAGACATTTTGTCACAAACGCAATATTAAAATGAGGAGTGTGGTTACAGACAATGTTCCGAGCAAGAAAAAAAGAAACGTTGACATGAAATATTTACAGAAAGTAAGAAAATTGAAAAAAAAAGGGACAATTTAAGGCTGGGGCACTTCCTCTTCAACTGCAGGTGGTTCATGTGGATCGTCTCCCGATTTCCAACAATACAGGTGGCGATGCACGAGCCCCTGAAGACAACTTCAAAACCGTCAAGGCCCTCTCCTTAAACTTAAACTTAAACTCGGGTCCCTCTGTTTCCTTCAAAGGCGCTTTGCTTCAGAATTTCACAAAGACTGTCCACTGTTATCTCCTGACCTTGAAAGTTCAGTAATTCAAAGTCACTCTCAGCATCGTATCTAAGAATTTGCGCGTTTGGCACAATATGCTGGGTCTGGGGGCAATATGACGTAAGTGCGGAACAATGTAAGTCGAAATGACATCGGGGGATTAATGAACTGGGGTTTCGAAAAAGAAGTGATCTGGGAACATCTGTTAGGCTCATTTCTTATAGGCTTCAGCAGCAATGAACAGCAGTGATGCGCTCCATGGACTTTGATTGTTTGACAGCTCATTTAACGACTCTCTGTCAACTGTCTAGATAACTTGGCGTCGAATGGACAGCTGTAGATTACAATGCAGCGTCGAGCAACAGCCAGGAAACCCCCGAGAAAGCCTACATGCGCATCTGTAGTCCTCACAAATTTATCACTCGACGACCCGTTATCGAACATGGGCCACCTTGGTGAGACGCGTTTACATAATGTTACTCAATGAAGTTGCTTGAGCACCACAGTCTGTCTGCAGGAGGAAATGCGAAGTCACTTCCTAGTACCTGCCAGGCTAATTGGTAAAACAAAAAGAAAATGAAATTTTAATAAAAATTTCAACGTTTCTCTGTTGAAGTTGCTTACACCGGCAAATCTTTCAATAAAGAGTCGCAGCTCAATGGTACAGTGACTAGTCTAAGGCCTGACGATCGAAGAATCAAGAATTCGATTCCCGGCGCGGAAGGGTACTTTTCTGTTAGACACGGCGTGCAGAACGGCCACGGGGTCCTTCTAAGACTCAAGACGTTTGACTACTCACGTCCATTTATTGCTGAAGTTTGGGAAAGATCGGAGCTAGACCTCCAAAAGAAATCCAAGGATCGTGGTTTATGTAGTGGGGAAATAGAAAAAATCGCAACCACTCTGCCGTGCTTGAAACCCGAAGGTTCATTACGTGATCACAAAAGGCCACTACTGGTCCCACTCACCTGAATTAGCTTCACATCTTCATTCAACATTTTCCTAAGATCCATTTTAATAACATACGCTACACCCATCTACCCTGACGTCTCTTAATTCGTCTCTTCGTTTTACTTTTTCTGTCTAAAAATGTCCACCTTGTGCACTGCTCACCCCCGACCCGTGCCACATGCCTCGCCCACATCATTCTACACTTAAAAATCCTAACAATATTTAGTGAGGGGCATGTTGAGCACTATGAACCTCCTCAGCATGTAATTTTTATCTCCCTTTACATCCTCCCTCTCTGGTCCAAAGATTCTCCTCAGCACGTTCCTCCCTAAGAATGATGCATCAATTTTCGCACGCACTACAGCCGGCCAATGTTAAGATATTTTTGCAAATTGTATTCCCTAGGGTTTCACACAACGACAGAGGAAAGATAAAAGACCGCGAACTAGAGATTAGCAAACACCACGAAAAATTACTGTGATCATTCATAGGCAACCGTTTGTATTCCAACGACCTTAAACTTAATACATCTGGGCCAAGAGTCTTACTACCTGCTGCATTTTTAAACGCTTCTTCCTTTTATTCTATACCTACTTTACCTTCCTCTGTACTTCACAATGGGGTAAAATCGATTCGGACTGTACCAGAGATATTCAAATAAATCTGCCCATTGTTCAGTTTTAATATTACTTCTTTGATCTGTATTCTTTTCAATGCATTTAAGGTTCTGCATTTTCAAAGGCAAATGCCGACTTCCAAATACGTCTTTTCTCCTGTACTTCCTTCACATTTTTATTAGTAGCATCTCTTACTTTTATAGCTCTCTGCACTGCTGTTCTTCTCTGTGCATAATTTGGTACCCTTCGTCCACTTTTTTTTTTCTTTTATGGTTCCATTTTTATTGCAATTCTCACTCCTGTTTTTGATACTCTTCACATTTGTCTGCAAACGAGATAGCTAAGTTGCAATAAAGACTAAGCTGCGAACTGAAATACCGAGGAAATATGGTTGGCTTCCCAGCAGAGGCAAGAGATATTCTGTTCTCCAGAATATCCAAAACGGTTCTGGGGCCCACCCAGCCTCCTTTCAGTCAGTACTGGTGGCTCTTACCCTAAGACAAAAATGGCCGACGCGTGAAGTGACCACTCGCGCCCACGCAGAACCGTGTCAAAACACAAGCAGCCATACTTCCACTCCCTTACATAATTTCATGATGTGGTGTTTAATCGGAACGAAAACTCTACCTTCTATTTGCCTACTGCATCATTTAAAGTATATATATATATATATATATATATACATATATACACACGCATACACACACACACACACACACAAACACACACATACACATATATTCGTAAGTTAGATTCTCCATTTTTCATCATGTATTTGTTTACGGGGCTTCCTTTTGTAAATACAATCTCTTAATCTTTCTGCTTCCAATATTTTATTCTAGTGAAAGATACAATCTTCAATAAATCCTTCCACAAACTTAAATTTTATGGTACTTTCTTTCCTACTCATCACACTCGCGGATATTAGTAGATAAATAAATAAATAATAAAACATGTCGGACGGTAGAGGGTTCGATTCCCGATGGGGCCATGGGAATTTTTCACTGACATAATCCTTCCTGCCGCACTATGGCCCTGGAAACGAAACTTGTCTGTAGCAGAAATGCATACCAGGGATATATTTCCTGGGGGTAAAGGCGGCCGGTTCTTAGGGCTCACAACCTTACCACCTGTTTGCTCAGTCCAGAACTGGGCTAACGAACCTATGGCACGCGTGCACTAGACGGTACGCGGAAATGTTTCCTTGACACACTGCAGTCACCGTTGTAATTTTTTTTTCTTTTGCCCGACCAGCGTCTGTGTATTGTGAGGAATATGTGTATATATACGCATATCTGATGGCGAAGGGGTTGTATATGAATTAAAGGTTGCAAGTGTAACATTTTTACACACATTGGGGGCGGTGCGAAATGTTGACTGGATAGTTATCATTGGGGTGCCGGCCTGGCGGTGACTGGGCGAATACATGACATTGGGCAAAAGTTTTTATAATTTTCTTTTCAAAGCGGAAGTGGCAGCAGCCCCAATTATTTCCACATCTGTTCCTTCTCGCATTCCTCGAGGAGGCCTTTATTAAAAATATATTTATATTTCTTTGTTATTAAAAATAAGGCAGTTATTAATGATAATTTATGGAAGGCTCCAAGTCCTTATTTTGCCCTTCACAATTGCTATGGGCAAGCGAAAGGATTTCTTCGAAATTTATAGAAACTTTGAACACGCGCCCTCAAAAATGATTGCCAGCCCTGGTCTAAAAACTTTGGGATTCTCAACCTCCTTGAGCCCCAAGGGTGTGTACATACCTCTAACGGTACAGCTGTAAATATTGCAGAAATTATCAAACAGTGAGTCCAACACATGTCTGAGTACGGTTATTCAGACACCCACCATCTACGCCAGAGTCTGAGACGCTAGCAGCGTTGCAAAATCTCTCTCTCTCTCTCTCTCTCTCTTTCACTCACTCACTCACACACATATGACGAAGTGAGTAGACCATCGATAGGGGAAACCAGGACGAAATGACACATTTAGCACAAACTGCCGCGGTAACCAATTAAGGTAAGGACCCAATTACCGCCTGGGTCCTAACATTTTTTTTCGTGTGTTACTTCGACCCGATTGCGGGTCATGGCCTCTCCCCTTTGGGGGCTTCGTGATCACACTCACTGGACACACCATACTCGATAGGACTCCTCTGGACGAGTGATAAACCCGTCGCAGAGACCTCTACGTGACAACACACAACACTCACAACAGACATATCTATGCCCCCGGCGGGATTCGAACCCATAATCCCAGCAAACGAGCGGCCGCAGACCTACGCCAGAGACCACGCGGGCGCCGAAATCGACCAGTTCTAATATAGCCTACCCTTATTTTTTTGGAAGGTGCTGCTCTCGGTCAATCAATGTGATAACCTGCAAACTGCAAAACTCTACCACAAACAGCTATCAAAGACCACTCACTAATGGCAGGCCTACTGTCGTATTAATATCGCTACATTAATTCAAACCGTACAGTTCAGATTTTTCGATGCATGTAACAGGTAATGTATTCGTGTTAGGTTCAACTGGTTAATCACAGTTTGTTTCTCTGTGCCAGCCGCCATATTTAAATCACGCAATGTTGTCACACTGACCGGCAGACAATACCCACTGCACAGGCAACTTTCTGCGCTTTGCGCTTTTTTTCCTGCATCTGTAACGTCGGAAAACGCTGGCTAAAGTAAGTTCGCTTAAATCTTCATAATTAATTCCTAACACTAAAGGAATCCTACCAAAGGACAAGCGCTGACGAAAAACTATGCCACGCAGTATGCTATCTTAATCAACAAGATGCTTATACTGGCGGGCGCACTGACCCCCATTCCGCCCGTCCCCCTCACGTAAGTGCCTCTCTGAGGCAGCGGGGTCAGTACGGCCGCCTGGATTACTTTCTTGTTCTTGGTTAAAATCGCATTCCCGCCATGCACCTGCTACCCCGCTATCGCTCTACACATCATGCTGGCGGTGTGTCCGCAACATGTATGTGTGTGTATGTGTGTGTGTGTGTGTGTGTGTGTGTGTGTGTGTGGTACTTCGACCCTCTGTCTTAGGCCCATACATAATTTGTACCTTCCTTTCCCGGGGTTAAAACGGCCGAGGCGTGGCGTTAACCACCCACCCCATCTGGCGCCGAGATTAAGATAAAGGGTAGAGCTAACTCCCCCTATGCACCTTCATGGTCTATTCTAGGGTGAATTTTCCATTACTTCGTACCTTTGTAAACAAGGCGGTAGCAGCCAGAAAGGTGCATTTAATATTTACAAAGCAGCCCCAAATACTTAGACATCGTGCCCAGCATCATACTACTCCAGCACTTGTGCAGGTGTTAAATGAACCTTACGGCATAATGGCATGCTACTTTAACGCTCAAGGGTTGTAGTGGCGCTGTCAGAAAAAGATACTCTGCATAACTCGCACATCTGTCAACAGATTTCAGCGCAATACAGACAAAGGTGCCCAAAAAAATGGAATGCTTAAGTGGGATACGAAAACTACATAGCGTGGAACTTCGTGATTAGTACTTTGCACCAAACTTCCGGGTGATCAAATCAAGAAGAATAAGATGAGCGGGGCATGTGGAATTATGGGGATGACGAGAGATGCATACAGGTTTTGGTGGGCAAACCTAAAGGAAAGAGACCATTTGGAAGACCTAGGTGTAGAATTGAAAATAATATTAAAGTGTATCTTCAAGGTGGGATGGGGGACAGACTGGACTGATCGGCTCACGGAAGGGACAGGTGGGCTCTTGTGAAATTCGGCAGCGAACCTCCGTGTTACATAAAATGCAGACAATTTCTTGAATAACTCAGGGATGACATCGTTCCATGGACTTCGTTGGTTGGTTGGTTGGTTGGTTGGTTCGTTGGTTGGTTAGCTGGTTGGCAAGTTGCCTGATTAGTTATTTGAGCAGCATTCCATGTTGCCTCACTTTCCTCTGCATCACTATACATCCTTATACCTTCAAAATTCAGCATTCTAAATCTTGTAACAGTCGGTATGGTTAAGTACATACAGAACGAAAAAGAAAATACTGCAGATCAAAATAACTGACAAACTCGAACACACAGAAGAGGAATACCACAAGAATTTTGATGAGGACTGGAACAGTAAACAATCGTGGGCACAAGAATGTTCAGTCTACGAATACAAGGAGAAATTATCCACCAGGGTTCTAAACCTTAAATTCATCTCCACGCTGAGGTTCATCTACAAACGTTAATTAACCCTTTCACGGACAAAATTAATCTAAATTATACAAGAAGCTTCAGTTCGTACCGCAACATCCAACACTCACAATCTCCATGATAAGGCCCAATCGATTAACGGAACCTATTGTGAGAATCACCCGAAACACACACGCATACAGGGGTGCTGATAAGTCCTTAGCCCGACCAGGAAGGAAACAAGCTAATGTGTCTGTCAGAATGGCGTGAATTTCCTTCGGCGTCTTGCCTTGCAGGACAAAAAACCTGATGACAGCTCGCGTCTCGACGTTGTTGAAATCGCGTGCGTCCCTGACATGCTTCCGAGCTCGTTTCCCTCCCGGTCGGACTAAGGACTTATCAGCATCCCGGTACACGCAGTGTGAAAACGACAGAGTTGCTTAGACTTAAACTTGGTGGTACGTATAGTAACCACTGGACAATAAAGGGTTAATTATACAGTTGTAGTCATAACAAACGCTCAATAACCACCATACGTTTCGGCAAGCCGTGTCATCTACAGGTCTTTTCATCATCAAACTTTGTCAGCCATAGCTTCAAATGATCCCTCCCGAACATCATGTTACCTAACATTACCAAGTAACATGAACACTTTAAATTAGTAATAATAAAGGCATATGGAGAAGGGTTTTAAGCGTTCCACAGTCGTGAAAGCTGAAGTGTAAAAACAGAGGTAAAGGATACAAAAGATGATACAAGGTGCCAAAAATGTCGACTACCAAACATTTAATACCTGCCACTTGAGACTAAACAAATGTCACATGTTTAATTAAATTACATGGTGCTTATTTTATTATCATTCACGTCTCGTCCAACGCTTATCCTACACTACAGACAGGATGCACTAAACATTTTCATGTAACACTGACCTACAGGACCATCCGAAATCTAATAAAATCTTCTCGCGCTGACAGCCACGACAAGCTGTAAAATCAACCGGCGTTTCTGATATATCAGAACCCTGATGATGGAGCGCGATCTCTGAAACGTCGGTTGATTTGAAGAGACTGACGCAGTTGTCAACAGTGTTTCCATAGTGCTGTGTCGACACGAAGGCTTCATGACACAGACTATCAATGTACTCGTAACAAGTGCTTGAACCTCGGTACTGATATTACAAAATTCGATTCACAGCATAATCACCACAACAAGGTGAACAAGGAACCCGTACAATGAGCTCAGTGACGCGTGGCTGCGGTTTACAGCAGCAACCAAACCCCAACCAGAAGGAACAATCATGAAATGTCACTCTTATGAGGGTAACGACCTTGACTATAATGCTATCACAGTGTATTGTTCTTTTGGTGTTCGCTGCTCGAATTGGTAACTTTATAATTTTACTGCTACAATTACGATGAATTCAGAGGCTACATTACGTTTAACGGCATAAAGCATGCTATTTCCTGCAAACTTTAGCGCCCGGTCTTTCTCTACTCCCAAATCCAATGTTATCAGACCGCTAGGGCAGGTCTCGACTCATAAAATACAAATACAAGCAGTCGTGCAAGTTTCATCTGAAACATCTACCGCTTGCACCTCTTACTACAGAATGAAACCACTTCTTTGTATAATAAATCTTATAATAATTTAGTGGGAAGTAACCTCCACTCGCACTACATATTCTAGTATATGTAAGTACGTACAGCGCATAGGCCTGTATCCTCTAGTCTGAGTTAATAGCTTTAACTGGGGGGGTAAATATGTACTGCCGGGGGACATGTGAAACCACATGAGGGGCTAAAAATTGTCCCTGTCTACGCCATGAAGGCACAGTGGAGGAACAGTTGTATAGCGCCACTCATTCTTAACCTTGGTACTTGATAGGGGTAAGTGGTCAACTTATGCGCTGGCCGATTTACCCCCGGGGAAAGAACCACGGTACCCACTGAACAGGAGGCTTGGTGACCCCTAGAGCTGGTCTGATTACTTCGGAAAGAGAAAATCTCTTGTCCTTTTCGGACGGGGTGCTGAGATATCCGAATTTCAACAACGGCCTCCTATAGGGTAAGCAGCACGTTTTAACAACAGTCAAGTTGCATTTTCTGTAGATTCAACAATTAATGTAAAGTAAATAGACACGCACAATCTTAATAACTAGATAAACACAACTTTTTAAGATAGGTAATGTAAATAGACATCGTATTTTTAACAATTCTAACAACCGGACAAACATAACCTCATAGATACAACTAATCAGCAATTTATACGATTTTATGACTAGATAGACTAAGCAAACATAAATGTAA
>Ga0123357_10008004_pt1 | contig 13151 bp, 6 predicted proteins | sample TergutEmb28metaG_FD_89873 | JGI IMG/M metagenome (GOLD analysis project Ga0123357, IMG submission 89873) | Embiratermes neotenicus P4 segment gut microbial communities from Petit-Saut dam, French Guiana - Emb289 P4 | ecosystem: Host-associated > Arthropoda: Insects > Digestive system > Gut ...
AATAAAAAGAAAAAAAATTCCTTCTCAAACAACAAAAATTAATTTAAAAAATAAAAAAACAACAAAAAAATAAAAAAAAAAAAAAAAAAAACGAATAAATCCCAAAGCAGAACCAGTGCAATAATAATATAAGGAAACGATACGATAACTGACTACACTTTGCAGCCTGATCAATGTGACAGAAGGGGGGATCTATTAGTAATAGCAAATCGAATGGAAGAGATAACACAAATGTCTTAAGGGAATAGTGATGCCAGGGGTATGTGTTTATAACTAATAATAATACAATACACAATACCGCACCTTCGAGACAAGTACCAACGTCAGAATATTTAAGAAAAGATTATGAGAAAAGTTCAAACAATGGCCGTAATGAATATCACATACAGAATTTTAACTCATATAATGCCAAGGTTAAAAATGTTCACACAGGTGACGCAATGACATAAACGACAGCAGATACGGCAGATTGACAACGCTATTTGCCAAACATATAAAACCGCTTTTAGAGTAAATAACATTGGCGATGACGCCAGCGTGAGCATCGAAATGTTTATGTTATAATAATTTTGTGACACATATTTGTGATAAAACGTTGTTGACAATTGATCAAAATACATTATGAACTTCAAGGAAAAGATATCCTGATTAGTGAGGCAACATGGCTCCCAAGGATGCCCATGTTCTTCAGTAAAATAAGAGACAGGCCACCACCATAACTCGTATTGTCATACGAGTAAAATTGTCAGTTCTTAAGCAATTTAAAGGGCAAGGAAATGTTAGTTGCAACAGGGCGACACTGAATCGGTTCTGGCATTCTATTATATTTTGATGTTGTTAGTACCTCAGCTGCACAGTATCCATGACGGAAATTTTGAACGATGAGTTGGTAAGGATTTGGTAAGAAGCGGCCGCAGCCTACTCGTGGTACTAACCCGGAATTTATCTGGTGGAACTGAGAAACGTAATGTGAATCATCGGTCTGGTTAGCCTGTGACAAGACCGAGACTGGAACCTAGAAGCAATTTTTAAACGTCACTACACTGACCGATATGGTGTGGCTTACTGTCAGAATGTGTAATTGTGTGCATCTACCATGAAGTCTCTTACAGTATGTGTTCGCCTTGTAGGAACAAGCAATAGTTATTTGCGCATGCAGGATTTATATTTCCCGTGATATTATTTTTCTCTTGAGGATTTGTTATTCAAACTTCATGATTACATTCACGCGCGCACACACACACACACAATGACGACGACTACGTGACATACGTGCAACAAGATTCCTAAGTTAAAGGAGCAAACGAACGCCTTGTCGCAGGACTTGAATACTATCGCAGTTGGAATGCAGCAAAGTGTTCGCATTTTGAAGTGGTAAAATTTACCCTCTAACCTGCCAAGAGGGTACGGGAGGGGGGTAGAAGTATAGTTCTAATCTTTCTTTAATCTCTGGATAGACGGGGTGGGAGGTTAACGCCATGCCTCAGTCGCTTTATCCCCGGGAAAGAGAGGCGGTGCCCACTGTATAGGAGGCTGGGTGGACCCGAAGGCTAGTCAAAACCCATGCGTGAAAGTTCGACCACATCGAGATTCGATCCAAGGACCGTCCATCTCGTAGTAAGCTGCTGTACCAACTACGCTATTCCGACCCACTTTTAGCATTTTAACGATTACAAAATGTCACTCTAATTAGCTGAAACAATATATCGGATTTTGAAGAAATGCAGTCTCAAATTCTTAAAAGTCTGCCGTAACCGGCAATCGTCCACAGTTCGGTCTTCGGATAGAGCTTCTACTGATGATACCACTAACCGGGTATTAAGAAATTAATCTAGTTTATGTTAAATACAGCAAGGTGCAATCAAGTTACCTGATTAGGCGTAGCTCTTTTCGTTAATTAAAACCTCCTGAAATATAACTTTTCGGACTCGGAATAGTGGAGAAAAGTTTGTTTCTTTTTAGTGTTTGTCTGAGGGGGGACGCTACCTGACTCATTGTTAGACAAAGAACTTGTAACCCAAACTTCAGTTTTTCAACTGAAAACTTAATTCGAAACAAGTGTCAGGCTCCCACTGGTGAAAAATATGTCAAAGGATTGGTTTTCTTTTAATGAAACCTGGCAGTTCTCAGGCGTTGGGTGTAAGACAGTAACTGTGATCTTAGATCCAAAGTGTGAGTTATGTGAAAGCTCTGTTTATTGATACGTAGGCCATATACGGCTAAGAGCAGCGCAGCGCCGCAATTTCGTTACTTGTAGGCCTGCTTCTGCTAGCCTGCATCTGTTCTTCCGCTAATTTTCGTTCAATCTTGTCAATTACCCTCTCATTCTTCTCGAGTGATTCTAACATGAGTCTGAAGTGCTTTATCAAACCAGCAGCCCTCAGGCAGTCTCTACCAAATTCTATATAGCGTTAGAAACTGTGTGCTTGCTTCAACAGCATCGCATCCTGAGGCAGAAAGGTTCGTTAGTGGCGGTTTGACAGTCTCCTCTACGTATTCCTAAAAGATAAGTCTTCAGCCCACAGGCCAATAGCTGATCCCACTCCAACCAAAAGCCGCGCATCAAATAAAGATTGTTCCGAATGAAAATGAGAATATAAAATCGGAATAATTAAATACTTCGGTTATGGCTTTGGATGTTTCTGTTCGCCATTTATTCAAAGCCAGTGGCAGTACGTAGCTAAGTGGTCAGGCACCGTCGAGCCTCGACAATGGGGTCCCTACTATAAAGTCTCTTGTAAAATATGCCTCAAAGGAAGAACGGGTTCGGTATACATAATCCATAATGTGGCAGTACATGTTCTGTGGAATACAAAACATGTGTATGCACAGACTGCCCAGATGAACGAGGAAACCGTTCAGAGAATCCCAAAACCCGCTCGTACGTATCTGCACAGCTGCATAGTTACCGATGAGGCCGCCGGCTCTGTAGTAGTTATAGTCGGCCCCGCACCTGCTGCATCACCCGCATCATCACGGTGAGCCTACTGCGCCCTGCAACGAGTCTGAACGGCTGTACTGCGACGAATGACAGCCCAGACCTGTCGCACTCTGTTCCACAGTTTAAAAACAAGCCTAGAAACCAAATTTTACGAAAAATTTTACTCTTGCGAATTATCCTTACAGATGTCGCAACTAGTTTCGTGTCTGAAGTAAGATGCAACATTTGCACAGGGTCTGATAAACTGCACTTACAGTTCACTGTTTCAGGTTGCTGTTACGATTTTCTTCAATTCAAGTACGCAGTTTAAACCACGTACAGTCTATGTACGACAGTACAATGGACCTCCAGCTGAACAGCAGCGCTCACCCTATCAACGGTTTGCGGCAAAAACCGTTGCCGAAACTTGTCTGCGGATCCAAGCCAGCGTTTTCTTCGCGATACTCAGGCATGAGTTTGTGCGTGAGGTTCTCAAGGTTATTACAGGCAGTAGTGCCATGAAGATTATTTTCGGACCCGACCGAGAATGAGATTCGGGTCGAGGATACAGAAGATTATCGAAGTTAACATATGCATTGACGTTGCCATGCAGCTCCACATTTGTTTGCTATTCAGTTGATCATTTTCACAAACAGACTTTGGATGAATCTACACCATGCTACATCTAAATCCGTAAAATGAACCGTGTGAACTTAATACAAGAAACGCTTTATTTCATCCGAGGATGTGTTGGTTAGTACATCGATCACAATTCGCTAAGTTTTCGGACAGAGACTAATATGGAGCATTGGAGATTCAGTACTTCGGGTTAGTGTTAAAGAATTGGTACTCACAAAAGGAAGGGATAAAGACTCAGTTCAACGGGTGGTAAGGCTTGGTAATACTGAGGGTCTGAGAACTTGAGTTGTAGGCCGTAAATAGTGTATGAATTGCGTCATGAACCCTGTTTACTTTTGCTCTGAAACACTAATACTTTTACCAATGTAAGGAATGAAAGTAATTCAGGCGATTTTATATACGAGTACGTCAAACCTATTACAGAAGAGAAGACAATTTTCTTATTACAGTGACTTTAACACGGTCCCCCCCCCCGTAGACTTCGATGCAAGTTAGCGGTTTGAAAGTTTCTCCGGGTTCAGCTGGTAGGAGTCTTTAATAAAAGTTGTGTTTTTTCCCCCCGTTGTGATGAAGTATACAGTCTTACACGAGAACTCTGTTCATATCCACATTCGGATTCTTACTAAACTTTGTATCTACACATTATACTCTGGGATATATACGCTCATATCTGCGCAGTCGGAAACATGAAGCACCAGACGTTTTAAACTGTATATAGCCTCGTGCAATAATGGCGGTTTTCGCTTTTCCAGTAACAAGATAAACAGAAAATAAGAATGACTTCGTCTTCCTTTTTTTTCTGTTAGAAGATTGGTCGTTCGTAGCCTTTTTCTCAGCAGTACAAGCCGTACAAGTTCAAATATCCATAGATGAAGCCAAGAGCTACAAACTTGACCGAAACCGTTCCTTGCCATAATGGAACAGTTGGCCTGTCCAGGCCATGTGGACTCTACTTTGATTGGAAGAAAACGTATAGTCATATGAAACATCTTTCACACACACATTAAGTGAAAGCATTAAATATAATAGTATGACGAATTGTGCAAATTTCAACTTCTGTTTTCACTCTTCCCTTTTAGGATAGCTGCTGCCAACAAATTGTACCGTCTCATCCTGAGATTACAGTCTTTCAGTTGTCTCAACATGTTTCAAGATGATGTGGGAATCCACGCAGCTTAGGCGTACAATATGCGCCGCATTTGAGACAAACCGAAGATGTTCTGCGTTCACAGCATAAATCTCTGTCGGTTTCGAGCATCCCGTTGTTTTATTACAAGATACTGTTTTAACTTAATTCTTCGTGTAAATGTTAATATTATTATGTTTTGTCAGATGAAGGTTTCGCTACAAAGCTGAAACCGGTATCCCCTTACCTTTTAATAACAAAACTGTGTCCAATGAAATACCTTTCACGGGACACAGTTTGTTTACATTTCCTTGGGGTAAAAGGGGCCGGTGCGTAAGTCTGACAACCTTACCACCATCCTGGGCCATTGTCAAGTAATCTGGGAACCTTAACTTCCTGGAACCCTCTGGGCTCCTCGGGCCTGTAATGGGACTGATTTACCTGACATAGAAGATACACGTGGTGAATTATAATTCAGATTGCTAGGCGATGTTTTAGTTTGGATGGTGAACTGCTCGAACTTTATACATTTTACGAATCTAATTAACGCACGGAATATGGAACACATTAGACTACATTCGTTACCCGAGGACATTACAAGAAAAAAGTATGACCTTTCAGAAAGTAGTAACTGTAGTGCAAATCTTTATATCTTCATTGTTGCAAAAATATTAATATACGTTTTTCATCCTTTCGTGTGTTTTATTTTTCTTTCAGTCAACACTCTTAAAACAAGCAAATCAAATGTAATATGAAGAAAGGCATCATAACCTTATACGAAACAAAACACTCGACCATCATTACATGTCATGTTATGGGTGGGTAATTTTATTTGTGAATGTGTGGAAACGAAGCACATTCCATTGTTTTATTTTGATCTGATGAAAGCTTCACCAAAGTTACGGCACGTCATGCTTATCTAGTGTAGTGAATTTGACAACAGCTCTTGAAGAAAATGGAGTAATGCCACACATTTAATGTGTAATTTGTCCTTTAATGGGAGAATTTCAAGGCATATTTAATCATTTTCAAAACTCAGACACCAAACAATTACATTTGGGAAAAACCTCAATCAAGCTTCGGGTCGCTAAATGTAGAGTTCAAATTTCGCAGCATATTCCAAAGACAGAACAACATAAACGCGGTAAAAACCCAAATTCAAATGTGTGGAAGACATTGCCAAATTGATTCAGACAATGACAAGATTAGCGTTTGCTGCGTTGTCGTTCTTCGGATCAACGTATTCCTGCGAACTGCTGCTGTCAGCAATGCAATATATGAAATGTGACCTGGGGGACGTCTTAAGATGAAAACTGCTGACTGCGTAGCTCTCAGAATGACTACGCACAAGCCGAGAATTGAAGAGTTGTGCAAATATACACAACAAGTATATCAAAAGTCTAGCATACAAGGTAACTGCTGGAAGCACTGATTTCGTCTGGCACAACATCGGACTGGTTAAGTAATTTTTGGCAAAAATTTGGCACGAGTTTGAAGTAAGGTTTGTCAGCCCTAGTGCAGATAATTAAGTCTGTTCCTAATTGGCCTAGGCCTATTCAATCGATGTTTTTTACAGCCTTCCTCCGTGTATCGGAAGGCTGAACTGTAATATCTACTCCCATATTTTTTCAGCAACTATTCAATTCAAATGGCTTATCTAGTTTGGCCTGTATACATCTGAATCTCATACTGTGTTGACTGTATTTTCAGTTCTTTCCTATTACCATCATTATTAATGCTAAGTAAAGTAAAAAACATAGACTAAGTAACTACAATATATTTATATAAAATGATTTAGAAAAGTGAGTGAAACCCGTAAAAAAATTCGTAGTGTGTAATAAAGAATGTCACAGATCAATGTTATTTTAACATGATCTTAACCGCACTATTTACGAAAATTAAAACGACGTTCGGTCACCTGTAATTAATCCTTTTTTGAAAGAAAATCTGAAATTGTCTAGGGTATATACAAACTTAGTACTGCCCTCACTAACACCTGCAAAAGCCATATAAATTCGAAGTCTTTGATGCAAATTTAAAAGCTTTAATTTTTCAGACTCGTTCCTTGAACGCTTTTATAAGGTTACTTATAATATGTATTGTATGCATACGTGCATCAAAATTAAGGTTATAAAAACAAATTTTAGAGCCTCTCCGTCGAAAGCTGTCATGGTCATTCGATGAATGAAAATATAAGTCAAGAGACATGGACCATGCGGAAAATCCGTAACTACATTTTGATCTAAACAGTTCCGGGGAAGAGGCCACGTGGGAGACACACATGTGCATTTAGGAGTAACACCAAATGGATATTAAGAGAACGGTCTGTGAAGGTTGGGAGTGTACCGAACTGCCTCACGATATGGTCCAGTGGTTGTCTTCTGTTTGAACAATCTAATTAACCTTCAGGTTCCTTAAACAAAGTGGGGAGTTCTTGACCTGTATAGTAACCATTGCCTTCCCAAGGAAGACCACAGAACCATAAACTTAATTACATTATAACTATATATATAGTTATTTATATATATATATATATATATATATATATATAGGTCTGTATGCTTATCTAGTACTATTACTTACTCCAAGCACTCACAAGTCCGCTCAAACCATCTCCTTGAACTTCCATAGTCATTACCATAATCTCTTTACTGTTTCAAAATACAAACACAGGGTCACTTCCCTGAGAACTTGCTGCAATTTAACAGGACTGCTTCCATATTTCTACTAGTTTTTTTTTCACACGCAACTGGCACACACCTCACAATTTTCATAACACGGAATGAAGAAACGGACAGAAAATTTGCAAGCTGAAATCTAAAATGGTTTTGCGTCATAAAATAATCACAGCCTTCACGTTAGTGGACTGGCGACCCTGAGGAATCTTACAGTAGGAATGGTCGCTTTTTATGTCGTGTGAAAGACGCTGGACAGTTAATGCCAGACATATCATACTATGGATGGAACGTAAGATGGTGTACAGCAAGGCACATCTTTATACTGGTGAATACAAAGTGAACCAACAGAGCGGATTTCCTGACGTTGCCATCGAAATCCACAGTTGATTGATTAGAGTTAATTAATTTACTAAATAGTAAGGGCGCTGAAGAAATTATTTGGCTTGCAGTGTGGTAACAATACAACTGTTTTTAACTCACTCGTTCCATGTAATGTTTTTAGATATAATACAGTGAGTGTGAAGAAAGATTCTTCACAGCGCCTGAGAATGGTATATGAAGTACTGACTTCATTAGGCCTAAAATAATTTGTATAGAACTACGAAATATATTTTAAGAATAAATGATGCTGCAAACATAAACATTAAACAAGAACACTTCACTTCCTGTAGATCGCCTAATTTTCTGATGTCGGAATTTCAAGATGACACTAATATGAAAATACAGCGTGGCTCATAAACGGCGCAATATGGGCACAAGTAACGACATTCACACTCTTGGCACTCCCAATTTGAGGTCGACAACAAAAACAACGAGGTTAAAAAACAGCTGATCCGAAGCGCCTGTAGTCTTGGTTTCTCAAACACCGACTCCTATGACATCGCTAGTAACAACTCCGGCAAAAGTACTGACATTTCTGCAACATTTTATCAGCGACAACCCTCCCACAAACCAAATCCCACAGCTCCATTTGGTAAATGTTTTCACAGAAGAGTTAGGACTCAGAACTGTGCACGCGACTGCACTGTCGCCAACTTAACAGCTGGTGTTACATCATTCACGGCCATCTGTGAGATCAATAAAGGGGAACACACTGCTGAACAGAGGAGGAAAGCAGACGTCAGCGGATCGATTTTGCCAGCGCTGAAAACCCTCTTTCGCGGCTGTGTACATATGTTATTTCGATTAATAATCACTTGAAACTATCCGTTACTTTTAACCCTTCTACGAAATGGACGTACACTTCGTGGCCAGTAACCGTATACACTACTGCATTCATGCAGAGATCGCCAACTGTACGTCCGCGGTCACGATGTCAGAACGACTGTCGAGTGTCTGCGACAGTTTTCAAGTATTTATAGTAATATATTAATTTTTCGCTGCTGACTACAAAACACGTGGTAGTTTCCACTCTACGACGAGAATCTGTGTTCAGTGCCTGAGGCGGTTTAAATACTTCCTTATCGGCTTCTCAGTCTTCGCGTTTCATATTCTAAAAGAGAGACTTTTCATTCCTTTTGGTTGCAAGATAACATGCGTCAAAACAATGTTTATTATCAGAAGTCAAGAACAAGTACTGTGAAGCTATTCGTTATTCACGATGTCAAGTCGCACCTTCCTTTTTGTTAGATTCATAAAGAACCCGCTGTAATTACTCACATTTCTTAGTTAACCTCAATAAAAAAGGCAGCTATTGGGATTACTTCAATACACTCTGTATTCCAGTGGATTGTTTTCTATTCTTTGAGTTTGCGATTAACTGGATAATCATTTATTTCTGGTTAGTCTTTGGTCTAAAACTCCATAGCTGGAAAGTAAACACTAAAAACAACACGGCCAGACAATTTTATGTTGTCATAAGGGGAAGTAGCGATAATATGCAGATGCATGTACCACTTCACTATTCTGCCGCCATTCGCGTGTTGTCTGTCATACTACTATTAATAGTTCAAATTGTCTGTAGCAGACCCCCAGTGCTGACAACGGCTTTAAGCTGAAACTGTGTCACTTTGTATGTGAACAAGCCAATTAGGCATGTGGAGGAAGGTTACAGGTACAGGTACAGGTACAGCTCCACTCATTCTTAATTTCGACGCTTGATGGAGGGGAGTGGTCAACTTCACTCCCCAGGCGCTTTGCCTCGGGCACCCTTTGAATAAAGAGCAGGGTCAGACCCAGAGTTGATCTGGATGTTCTGAAGAAGAGCAAACTTCTTGCCCCTTGCGTGAACCGAACCACCAATCATCCAGCTCACAGCCTCGTCACTAAACCGACCGCTCTTTTACGGATCCCTCACGCTATGAAATGTTTAATGTACTCATTTAGGTGTATTACACATCGACAATTATTGTACCGGTGCTCATCGTGTTTGTTTCTAGACCTAATTTGAACGATCAGTTAATGGCATCAAGCCGAACACTTGGGTGTTGAGTTGGTGTCGATTGGCTGTTTTTTTTAATTCCGCGAAAACCATACTAACAATAGAAGGTTTTCTCAACGAGGCGTCACGATCCAAAATGTGAATAATATTGACATTTTCTCCTTTCAAATACTTGTACAGTCGACACGCTACTACTGCTACTGGAAGTTTGGTGTGAAATTCAGTTCCATGATTTTCATAAAGAATTTATTTTCATCTGATTGGCCCAAAGTTTATCTGCAGAAAAACATGTATAAGTCGTGTAACTCACTACTTGTTAAAATGAGCCATTATTTTATCTAACAACTGTCACCAGCCACTTCCCGTCGGCTTGCTGAACTTACAAAACTTCAAGCACAAAGAACAATATGTTTGTTAGAAGTGACGCGTGTCTGTGAACAGAAGGAACAAAATTCCAGCACATTGTTTAATGCCGTGATTGAAAACTTAATATTAACTGCAATACAATGAATTCAAACGCGTGGAAAGCAAAATCACGGAAAATCAGAACAGCGGCGAGCATTACGCTACTTACCGTTGTCGCGCAGCAGCGATGCAGCAGTAGTTATTGCCTGTAGTACATGACGTTAGATAATCAGTCAACAAAGCGACAGGACACCTACCGAATAACCTCTATTCATATTTCCCGCTAATGCAGTAACATTTTCACTCCGTCACAAAATCCACATCAACCTAAAACCCAAGCCTTCAGCGTAAACTGGCTGACGGTTCCGTCCCTGAATGCGAAGTGGCCGAAGAGCGACGTCCATCATTCGACGTCGACAGTGAAGAAAGAGTGGAAATTTACCTCCACATCCCATACAAGCATTCATCTGGATAAACGAACTTTAAATTGCAAACGACATAAAAAATACCGAAATATGCGTCGAAGCAGATGTACTCGTATGTTATGTTGTGAATTTGGTCACAATATTGACTTGACTCTCAAACTAACCATCTCGTCTGCCCATATCACCATGGAATTTCTCAACGCGTACTTCTACATCTGAACAGATTATATTAAATAAGTCCATGCAGCAGAGTTCTTGTTGAGTAGCTGTCACTCGCATATTTAGTCAAGAAATACCTCGCACTTCAAGGAATTCTTAAGGTTCGTTACAAACTCCTGGACCTTATCCTGAGTTCGGACTATACTATCTTTAAGATTAATGTTAATATAAACTTCCCACAATCCCATAGATCAACAAAGTGGTGTCTTTCAGATTTTCCGTACAAAACTTACGACTATGTGCATTTCTCATCTAAACCCCGTCTTGCACACCTCTTCGTCCTTCGGTGGCCACCCTACTAATGCCTGGCGACGAATACAAATTATTAAGCTCTTCCCTGTGCTGTAGCTTTCATTCTCACGTTACTTCGCCCTTCTTGGGTCCAAAACTTTTTGTCAGCACTGTTCTGTAACGCCCCCAATCTGTGCTCGTCCCTGACAGTGAGCAACTATTATTTATTCTTGTGAACTTTAATAAACAGCGCTGTTAATAACTCAACACTGTCGAACGATATGACGACAGTGAACTGATTGGAAAGAAGGTAGAAGTGGTTGTGGCCAAATTTGGGGTCTATCTCGGAAAGTGTCTGAAAGGGCTGAAGGAAATGAGAAGCATTTTATTAAGAATAGTTCGTAACCTGGCCGAGATTTCAGCCAGCACCTCAAGTAGTGTTAACGCCTGAGCCTAACATGCCCAGGTTTTTGGGTGCAGAAACAAGTTTCACTGTCATACAAAACAACTGATACCTTTACAGCTTTGCAGCTTAATAGCTCACTTGGTATCACCGTAGGTTACAGAATATTATGAACAGTATGGTACTAAGAACGCCCCTCACACATACACATACACACGCATAAACATAGCGGGTTAGGCACAAGGGGTGCCAACTTCTGAATGTTAATAAATGCGTCACTTTAATTAAAAATGCTATTTAATCATATGCCCGATTATTAACCGTTACGCCGCCACGAGCATCTATATATTTCCACATGGGTGTAACAGACTAGTTGAAAATATAGGCTATATTTTTCATAGTGCACAAACAAAAGAAGACTATGAGCGAGGTTGTACTACAAAAGAAAGCTATCCATTAAGTCTTAAACTTCTGTGCAACTTGTGCCCAATAACACCAAGGGAGGGGAGCAGCAACCAACTCCAACTACTCTATGAACAACATCAACAGAAAATTAGGTGTCAGATAATACCACACAAAAGATATAATTTTTAGTTATGTCACAATACGGAAGAAAAACAACAATTTTGATTACATAATATCAAGAAACATCAATTTTCAATTATGTTACATTGATTACTGGTCAAAATGACCCCACCGTTCTGTATGCATAATTCTGCCTGTCTCGAAGATAATATGATGCCTTTCTGATAATGTGACCATTTTCCTTTATGCAGTCAGCCGAATCCATGATCCGCTGAGGGAGCTCTTCTCTTGCCCACGACTATTTCCGATAGACCAAGTCCTTAATGAGCCTCCGCAAGAAGCAGTCAACGTGCGAGAGTTACGTTCGCCTCGCAAACCAGACCTATGGACCAGATGTTGTTACGTCCCGGGAGCTGGTGGCGAGGTCCTATTGCAGGCCGAGTGGAGTCTTACTGCTGGATCCGTCAAGACGCTTAAGGAATGATTTCCAAGTCCACTTTTCGATGGTTTAACGCAGTTAAAAGATATATTATACTGAAAATATTACAAAGTGATGTCACAAGATGTGAACTACAGGAATGCTCGGTTGTGTTCCAGATTCATAGACTTTCACACAGAATGGAAGAAGTGTCGCGTCGAACTATACGTCATAAGATCGAGTATTGTGTGTGGTAGTGTGATGCTATTCGTCAAAACTTGCTTAATTCCTCTGCACGAGTCTTGCACTCGTATCGTTACGTCAAGATGACTTCATAGTTTTTTACATGAGTCTGGCACTGAACGTTCACCCCTTTGACATTCACAAAACATTAACAGCCTGACATGAAACGGGATAAACTTCTTCTAGGTCGGAGAGGTCATCCAGCTTATGTAAACCCTTACTTCCTGCTTACCGCAAGACTACTGTGAGATTTGATAGGACGAACTGTGAACATTTGAGGGCACGTATCGCGTTTTATTACATTAAATAGGTTCTATTTAAGTACACAGTGGTCATATCATGACTGTATGAAGGAGCAGTGTTTGCAGAGCGTGGGGGTAAGCGCGAAGGATGGTTCATAAGCGCTGATACAGTATAGTATCTACAGCATCTTGGTTGAAAAGGTTGACAAACAGGCACATATTGTTCCAAAACTTTTAACTAAAAATGACTAATGTAATAACATCCTGCAGTTTCTCACAAACTATGCGTCGCGTGTA
>Ga0123357_10008006_pt1 | contig 13150 bp, 8 predicted proteins | sample TergutEmb28metaG_FD_89873 | JGI IMG/M metagenome (GOLD analysis project Ga0123357, IMG submission 89873) | Embiratermes neotenicus P4 segment gut microbial communities from Petit-Saut dam, French Guiana - Emb289 P4 | ecosystem: Host-associated > Arthropoda: Insects > Digestive system > Gut ...
GTGTTTTGTATTTATCTGAGAACAAACAGCGACTTGTGCCACTTACAGCATAAACTGATTGGTTTTTATAACCGATATGAAAAGTGTTTACAGCGCGGTACGGACTGGGTCTTTAAATAAAGCCGTCTGTCTTTCGTCTTTAAAGGGTTAAATAATTAATTTTTGTGGAGCTCAAATATTTTTGTTTACAAATAATATTCATCTTCATAAAATTCTGAATGTTTCCAACCTCAAGTGTCATCATCAGGCGAGAATGAATAAAAAGACATGCAATGTACGCATAACATAATATTGAGGCACGTTTTTGTAACCATTGTTTTAGTGGGAAAGCTGTAAGTATTACATATTGTGAGTGTACATTCGTAGCCTTAGGTATCCAGCATGTAATGCGCATGCCCCGTATGGTCACCTGTAACCTGGTCGGCTCTACAAATATTTTTTTCCCTCACATTATCTCATAAACGGCATGGTTTTCGAAAAAATAAAGTTATTGAAAGTAAAACGTGTTTTTTTTTAATTTTATCTACAATTTTGTCTAAAATATTACGTATTTTAAGAAGAATGGAGCGAGATGTGATAAAAAATGTACATTCATCATGTAAAGTAACCGTTATTATTCTTGTCGGATTTTAATGAACCTCGAATTTTTCGATAGATTTTCGAAAGAAAATACTCAAATATCAAATTTAACGAAAAGTCCGTCCAGTGACAAACGAGTTTTTTTTCATGCGGACAGGACAGAAGGAATAAATAACAGACAGACATGACGAAACTAGTAGGCGCTTTTCGCAAAAAAAAATAACATTTTACAAAGGAAAATGTTTTGTTACAATAAAAGATAGCTGTATTGGCTAAGGTTGTCTTTATTATTATTATTATTATTATTATTATTATGCAAATGAAAAAGAGCAGAATAACTTCTCTGAAAATTGAGCGTGTTATGAGCACAGAATATTGAGAGGTAAGTTTGGACCAAAGAGACAACAATATCACGTGGGCCAAAAGTACATAATGGACAATCACATAGTCGTTATTTTCACCAAATACTGTGAGGGTGATAAAAATGGGGACAGGAAAGGCGACACAGACACTGGAGATAAACTTTAAAAAGAGATTTGGAAGACACGTGCGAAAATGGGTGGATAAACGAGACTTCAGACTTGTGCCGAGAAGTAGAAGAGATCTGCGCTCTACTGCATTATTACGCAGCGATTAGTGGCAATTTCTTAATGACGTTTCGGTACAACCTACCGGTCCCAATTCCTGATCCCTGAAGATGGGACCGGTAGGTTGTACTGAAACGTCGGTAAGAAATAGCTAGCACGCTCTGTGCATTAACCCGGAAGAGCGCAGTTCTCAGAGATGGATAATATTACACGGCGTCTTTAGAAAATACAAATTGACTTGGTGTAATCTGGATTTTGACACGAACAAGTGGTGGACTCCGGTGAATACGGTAATGAGTTTTCCCTTTCCCGTAAAATGTGGAGAATTCCTTACGTAAACAAGCGTGCACTTCATGGAATTACTAAAAATACTATTCGAATTAGATTTGCATAAATATTAAACCTTTCAGCTCTAGCTGTGATTTCGACAAAGCAACTTGCCGTTAGTCACCTCTAAAATCCGAGGCCGTTTGCGTCTCGATTTCACTTCATACGCCTTTAGGTATTATTTATAAAAGCTTTTCTTTGTCCGTACAGCGAAAATGTAATGTTTTTCTAAACTATATAAATAGAAGTGTAAATGGATTTTAACCGCTATAGTGATAAGTTAGCAGCCTTCACTTTTTCTGTAATTTCCTTAACTGGAATTTTAATTGAATTTTATTATTAACAACAATATACCTCTTTCTTTGGTTTCAGCCAATTTAGGGAAAGTGAGGATAAAGATGGGTTTATCTAAGATCAGGTCGAAACTGATTGCAAAGTTTGCTTCTCACTTACTTAATATGATGAGGCTAAATACTTAGGTAGTACGTTTTGAATGTAACTCAAATGTTATTATTAACTATAGTCCCTCAACCTCATTAGATATGTATAGAATAACGCGTGCTGTCAGATTAAAGAAGTTTTTTGTGGAAAAATCTGAAATTCAAATACTAACTGAAGCTTAGGCACATCAACTTACCGTTTATTCCTGCCATCGTTTGGCCTGTTCATAACTATTGGCAACAACAAAAAATTTCATATTAAAATACCAAGACATGGGAAATACAGATAAGCGTCGTTGCCTCAACATATAATTTGGGAAAATATCGTGCAAATAAGAGATCTGGATATTTTTACTTCGAAGTGTGGTTTCTCAAATGAATAAATTGCAAGGTGACAAGAACAAGTAATAAAGCTTATAGGCAAAAGACGAGGAGGCCAGTAGAGAAATGCGTGCGAATTTATTAACCAATAAACGGCACAGATAGCGATAAAATTGAAATAAAAATGTGTGCTCTCTATAAAAGTGTTTGTGATTCGTAAAAATACTTTCATTTTCCAGGAATTCCCATAAAGAGATACCCTGCAAAAACTTGATTCAATGTGACAATACTGAGGATAAATAGAGGATTTCAAAGAAATTCTGTTACAAATGAATTGTCTCTCCTTCTGTCTGAATAGAGATAAACCACTTTCCATAAAATCATAAAAAAAAACTTGTCTCCAAAAGTGGGGCGAAAGACAATTTGTACTTCTGCGTACCCAACAAAGGCCGGTACAGTCCATGAGGAAGGGCATTTAAAGTAACGGCGTTAGAAACCGCAGAAATTAAATTGCTTATATGTTGTTGTCAATTAAAATAATAGTTATTAAAGTTCAACCCGTATCCTGCTAACATGGAGAATATGGTGAGCTCCTAATAATGCCAGCAGATGGCAGATGGGATTTAACTCGGCGTTTAAAGGGTTAATTTTAATATAAGACTATATTTTATCTACCGTGTAGGAGATTATGCATACATTTTGGTTCAGTCTACCCTTTAAATTTATGTTTAAAATTTATTTTAATGTTACATTTCATAACAGGCTAATAATAAATTGCAACAGTTTAATTTGTTACAAATTGCGTTATAAATGACTCAAGGGTGAATGATCCCGACTGAAGGGCCGTACAGAATTCTTAAATCTGTTTGATGTTCTGAACTTACACAATTCAAAGCTCTTCCCAGAGACGTTTTATTTTTAAAAAAAGTATTTTTTAAAATTTATATTGCTCTCTCCAGACAATTCAATGGATGGTACCTTAAAACAAACCACACCCACTTCCTTCGCAAATTTAACACTGTATTACCAGTTCAGCTGAAAACGGTATTAGAGTGAAAACACTAAACAAACTAATAAGGGGAGAATTTATTTTGTGCTTGTTAATATTTTATTTGTGGGCTCGGTAGTTCAGTCGGCATAGCGACTGACTACGGACTGGACTGTCCGGGATCGAATCTCGGTGAGGACGAGCTTTTCCGCCCGTCCAGAACGGCCCTGGGGCCCACCCAGTCTCCTGTAAAATGGTTACCGGGTCTTTCTCGGGGTAGAGGCGGCCGGAGCGTGGGGTTGACCCCCCACACCCATCTAGTGCCGAGGTCCTAGAAAGAGTACAGCTATAGCTCTACTCAACCTAAGGGCCTTCGTGACCTATAAAAAAGGGGTGAAACCTCCCTAATAATTTATTTCTGTTTCTGAATGCTAAGTACACAGCAGCCCGTCTATTTAAAGTACACATCTCTCTCATGAATACCTCGTCTTACGAAGAGAAGCAGTTACGGGGATCAGCTGGTTAGATTAGAGACTGCACTGCCCTAATTACTGTAAAGAAATCCAAATAAAGCGGACGAGTTAATGGTACACGTGCTGCATATTCCTGTTCCGGGCTGATGTCCTGGTAGGCAGACTGCCTGTACGGGATTTTCTAGTGGTTCTGCGTAGCACACTAGATAAGTGCCAACATAAACGTCCCTCGTCAGCCTACGCCATGACCACGTTGGCATCTTTTCTAATTCGTTACTGAATATTACTGCATGTACAGATTAGTAACAATTGAGTGTGTCGTTAAGTAAATGAAGTTATTAAGAATTTGTTTTCAGTGTCACTGAATCTACCCTTTGTCCAGTGTCTTAGCATTGCGAACAGAATATTGTGCATGGTGCAGTGGGTATGTTTCAATCTTCAGTTGAAACTTAGATGATAAATGAAGTCGAGAAAAACCATTAATTCTAGTAAACACAATATTTCATTTTCCATAGAATAGGGTGCTGAGGAGAATATTTGGGACTAAGTGGGACACGGTAGCAGGGAAATGGAGAAAACTAAATAACGAGGAGCTTAATAGGCCTAATCTGTATTCCTTACGCAGTATTGTTCGAGTGATCAAATCGAGAATAATGAGGTGGGCGGGTCATATAGCAGGTATGAGGTAGAGTAGAGGTGTCTACAGGATTTTGGTAGGGAAACTTGAGGGAAAGAGACCAATTGGAAGACCCACGCGTAGATGGTAAAAAAATATTAAGATCGATCTTCGGGAAGTGGGATGCGGGGCATGGACTCGATCGATATGCCTCAGGATAGGGACAGGTGACGGGCACTTGTGAATGCGGTAATGGACATTCGGGTTCCATATAATGACAGGAATTTCCTGACTAGCTGAGAAGCGGTTAAATTCTACAGAAGGACTCTGTTCCATCGAGTAAATAAGTAAGTAAGTAAGTAAGTAAGTAAGTAAGCCCAAGTAATTGCAACATTTCATAATCACAAACATGCAGAAATTTTTTTAAATCTCAAAGCCGAAATATTTATGGCATAGACGTTTTTCATTCTTAGTTCACACTGTAGTAAAGTGTACAGTCCCTTGCAGATAAGCTTAACATTTTCTAATGTTACTGTACATACGAGGTCCTTCATTCTACGTTTTGTAGAAAAGAACGTCAAAGTCAAAACATACTTCATAAAATACGAGTAACTTGAGACTGGAAAATAAAAGCACGAAATAACACAAAAGTTTTTAACACATTTTGTGCAAAAGAATTGCTCACAGCTGCGTCTTATGTGACCGACATGTTTCGCATTTCGCGACTTTAGGCAACGCCTTTTCTAAGAGAGTAGGAGAAAAGTAAGGTGTTCCTAATTAAGCGAATGTAGCTGTTCGGAGCCGACAGAAATCCGGTAAAAGAAATATTAACATTTGTCACGTAACGTGGAACAGCTTCTCGGGACATTAAAGTCTCTACTTCAAAGAGAAAGTTGAAGTAAACATGCAAAACTCTGCAGAAATACTGAATTTATGTAACAGAAATTACGAAGTTATCTAAGAAAACTTTTGCAGAAAACAATATTTTGTGTGTCAAAAGTGAAACGTGATGGCACACGCGCAGAAACCAGATTTGGTCTTTCAGCGAAACGGATGAGTCCATTTAAATTGGCGGGGGGGTTAGTTCAGTCGACTACTGGCAGCCAAGGTGTGCACATCAGCGGTAGTAATGGTAGTAATGCTGGATACACCATGTTCTGAGGTAGAGTGCAAGACTACTGGCTACCCACTCCACTCGCATGTTCCCCCTTCACTTCCCCTACCGTGCGTCGCCGTGTGCCATCAGGTTTCAACTGAGCTCTAATAATATTAGCATATCTATACTGAGGCCACGGAAGGAATACTCACTGATCGACATCTCCACACCACCAACATTTTCTTTTATTATCTCCCAGAATGTTGCAACCTGTCCAAAGATATTCAGCAATCGTATTGACGGTCACTACTAAAGGCACGTAGGAAATACAGTATAAATGTCCTATTTAAGTGCTGTCACAAATGACTGGGTATGGTATCTGGGAAAGTTACAGAGTATCAGTTAAATCTAATTTTCAGGTTTTGTTGACCGTGCATTCTAATATAATGATATTATTATTATTTTAATATATTTATTACATTCCTCTACATGTTTCGAGCACTATTGTACTCATCTTCAGGAGGACAATTGTATTAGTACAGCATCTGGTACCGTCACTCTCTTTAGGTGACTGTTCAGTACACAGGTTAGGAGAGGGCTCTCGTAACCTGTGTACTGAACAGTCACCTAAAGACAGTGACGATACCAGATGCTGTGTTAATACAATTGTCCTCCTGAAGATGAGCACAATAGTGCTCGAAACATGTAGAGGAATGTAATAAATGTATTAAAATAAAGAATTTGTGCATCACGTTGGTAAAAAAAGACTATCATTAGTTCAAAGTAATTGTTGTATCTGCCGGGTAATACCGCTTAAACCTAGGACTGTAATTTGGTCTTTAAAATAGAGATTTTGTCAGCTTGTTGGGGTGATCGTTAAGCGTTTGCCGGTAGGTGACATTGCAGTTACGAACTTGTTGTCTAGCCGACAACATTTCTAAGTCACGTACTACCACCGCATTCGGCACAAACCACGGTGCATTCGTAATTATCCAACCAGCAACACTGACAGTAATAATTTTCGCTAGAAAGAGGCCTTTTGGGCTTGTTGACATAGGCCTAAGGGAGCCGTAAAGCCGCCGCAATCCCTCCAAAATTCATGGGAATTCTTTCGGTATTTTCACTGCAGACACCTCTTAAAGAACTCCATCAAAGTAACTGTTAACACTAGTAAAGAAACGGGAAACTTTTGAACATTTTCTTACCACGGCCAATTGCTTTACGAAAAGTAGCAACAGAGCAAGTTGTGGAGGGTACACAAACGCAACGACGTAAGATGACAAATGTACACAAAAGTGAAAACATAAGTTGCGAACTGTACACAGACTTCTTCAAGAAGTAGAGCCTCTTCTTTTCCTACTTCACGTGAAGCAACTAGACCAGCGATGTGCAAAATGTAGCCCGCAGGCTACGTGCAGCCCTTTTACATTTGCTATCAGTTCCGCGAAACAATTTCTGAAATATGTAGGACAAAGTTATTAAATTAGTCGAATAATTAGTTTGTCCGAGTTCATAGAAATTTATTCCTCTTTTATAACTTGTACTATTATTGATAATACAAAAACCATTGCATACAGAATTATAAATTCAAAACATTAGCGCGCTATTCGACTTCGTTGCTTATGGTTTTAGGAACGGGAAAGTGCCTAAATGTAAGCGGGCTTGCTTGACATCATCACTTGTGTCTCGAAATGACTCTGTCGTAGGATTCTTTACCTGTTTCGTTCTTGGATTTTTTAACAATGACTTAAGACTGTTGAAGAATAAGAGACCAACTTGATGTCACAATTTATTAAGTTTTATTTCACTTCTTCTATGCTCAACATGTTTCGGACATTAATACATCCATCATCAGGAACCTGCGACTTTTTTTTATTGTATCACCACATTGGTCGTGTGTTCTTGTTTCGATGTGTGTTGGAGTTTCGGTGTGGCTGGGTTGGTGTGGTATCCGTGTGGCAGGCTTGAACCTGCAACACGGATACCACCCCAACCAGCCACACCGAAACTCCAACACACATCGAAAAAAGAACACACAACCAATGTGGTGATACAAAATAAAAGTCGCAGGCTCCTGATGATGGATGTATTAATGTCTGAAACATGTTGAGCATACAAGAAGTGAAATAAAACTTAATAACTAGTGACATCAAGTTGGTCTCTTATTCTTCAACTATCACAATGACGCACGGTCCAATATACGTACGATCTTAAGACTGCTTTGTAACAGCCGGTTACAGCGCAGACAGAAGTACGGATTAATTTTATGTTTTATTCGATTAATCCACTTTTTCCAATAGACCCAAGTTTTACCGCCCCTTGTATTGGCACTATTGACCAGAGTATATTATTTTTGTTTTTTCCTTGTGTCGCTGCGGCCCAACGCGGGCCATAGCCTCCTCATTCTTGAGGTTTCTAGATCACACACAGTGACCATCACAGTCGGTAGGACTTCTCTGGACGAGTGATCAGCTTGTCACAGAGACCTCTACCCGACAACACACAACACTCACAACAGACAGACAGACTTTCACGTAAAGACATAAAAGTTATTGAGACGAGATTTAATAATTAATCCGTTATTTTAAGTAAGTATTTGCACATTCGATCATTTTAATCCAAAATTAGCAGAGAATTTCTAATACTAAATGTCATTGAAAAGAAGGGAATGAGTGGCACTTTCTTACAAATCTAGCAAATTCATTCGGCTATAATTTCCAGGTACAGCAATAGCTCCTTTTAATTCGATTTCAGAAATCGAAAATATAAATCAAGTTACTCATTTCTTTACTCTGTTTTTTTTTAATTTAATATGGTTATTAGTAGCTCAGAGAACATAGTGTCGACTGTTGGAGAGAATTGTGAATATTGAAAAAGAGGGGTCTGGAAGGGTGCGGTGTAGCCCAAAATGAAATACTACCTCGTGATTATCTTGTAAGGACTAAAGGAAAAAATGAAAAGTGTTTGGAAGAGTAGAAGTAGGATTCCGGCAGAGATAGGAAAGAGGGACCCCCATAATACAAAAAAAAGGAAGTGCCATACTTTTGAGCACAGTGTTTAGTGTGGCGATATTTAAAGTACACGCTCCATGCTCCATGCAAAACTATGTAATGCCCTCTGACTCACTTCGCTTACTCATACAGCCCACACTTGGGTTAAATTTTATAGCTGCTATTAGTGGGATCAATAGCTACACAGTCCGCCATGACGACATCGAAATTAGAAGGTTACAGTCAGAACTGAGTAGTGAGTTTGCATACGGTATTCTTGTTAGAGCCAATAGGATTCTTTGTTAAAAAAGACAGTAGCGTGAAAGACCAAGTGTTACGACCTGGACACTGAATATTTGATCCTGAACTAATCTCATGCAGACATAAAAGCATAACTGCTTTCAAGAAGCGACTTAAGTGAACAATTTCGCTCGAATAACAGTGAAATTCACTTGTTTACAAAGCCCTTGGAATCTAATAGAAATCAACCACAAGAATAATTCAAGATTTTCTCCCGCTGACATAAGGAATAGCAAAGAAGTTATAAAGCTTGCTCGTGGCTTTTAGAAGACGTTAACGTCGACGTGCGTGAGCGGGTTTATTGCATCTTAGCGCAACTTCAAAGGGAAATAACTTTCAGTGTCAGTAAACTTGATGACTTGTTCCAGATGTAACCCAGAACACAAAACCTTGTTTATAAAACTACCACTACAGATAATGGACTTTGTATCACGTGAATCCTTATAGGTTCCGGGTAGAAACTTGATGCCAGTTTCAGGATAATCTAAGCTTAATATCCCTGTTAAGGAGTGTCAGTAAACCTGATGACTTGTTCCAGATGTAACCCAGAACACAAAACCTTGTTTATAAAACTACCACTACAGATAATGGACTTTGTATCACGTGAATCCTTATAGGTCCGGGTAGAAACTTGATGACAGTTTCAGGATAATCTAAGCTTAATATCCCTGTTAAGGAGACTAAATTGGCAGAGAATTGATCAAGACAATATTTTGTTCGGAGATTATTATACCTATTTGAGGTTCAGGCGAAGTGCATCGTGATAAATTCTTACAATAAAACCAACTAAATGCATTAATTTCTCAAATTTATTTCTGGAATAAAACTCTACATGTTTCGGACAGTTCTTCTGTCCGAAATATGTAGAGTTTTATTCCAAAAATAAATTTGAGAAATTAATGCATCTAGTTTGTATTATTATAAGAAATTGATATACTTAGCAATGCAGCTAATGTCTTGAATTATAAAGGGAGTTCAGATGGGCGGGGCTTTTTTTTTGGCAATTATGCAGGAGAAGAGAAATGCCTCCAGGGAACTGATACGGTAAACTGAAGAAAATAAACAAACTGGAAGATTTAAGTCTAGATGGGAGGATAATATGAAAAAGGATTTTTCCAGAAAAAGGATGGGAGGGACAGGACTGTATCAACTTGGCTCAGGATAATGAAGAGAAACGTATTTGTTTGCGCAAGGAAATAGACTTTCGGGTTCCATAAAATTCGGAGAATTTTTTCACTAGATGAGAACCTCTTAGCTTCTCAAGAAAGGTTGTGCGCCTGAAGTTCAACTCGGTTCTTGAAATATGTGTTATCTTTCACCAACTTAAGAAAAACGCCTTTGTTTAAGCAACAAGACATGCAGGCATGCGGACAAGTAAATGTAAAGTTCCACTTTCTCCTATCTCTGCCCTTCCTTCAGGTGAGTGGTCTGATTCAAGCTCCGACCGCTTTAGTACCGCGGCAACACCTAGTTGCTTCTGAACGAATCTCGTCTGCGTTGGAAATTAACCATGCTGCTTAACTCAGCGTTTCTGAATATTTGACATTTTAAATAACCTTAACCGCTAGTAAAGAAGGGCACCTTGACAAAAAAAAAAGTGAGCATTAGAAATTATAATTTCTTCTTTCATGATTTTCATCTCACTTTGAATATGTCTGTTAAATTTGTTCATATGTAAACATAAAGACGTACTGCCTAATTTCTTACAATTTTAGATCCGCTAACATCATTGCAGTGGGCCCGGTAGCTCAGTCGGTATAGCTACTCGCTACGGGCTGGAAGGTCCGGGGATCGAATCTCGGTGGGGGCGTGATATTCCGCCCGTCCAGACCGGCTCTGCGGCCCACCCCGGTTACTGTACAATGGATACCGGTTCTTTCCCGGGGGTAAAGAGCGGCCGGGGAGTGACGTTGACCCCTCACTCTCTTCCAGTGCCGTGGTCGAGAAAGAGTAGAGCTATGCCTCTCCTCTCCCTATGGGCCGTACGGCCTGTAGAGAGCTTCAGTGCCTGTACAAGGGTGCCCATTTCCTTTACTTTTAACATCACTGTCAAAGTGGGAAATTTTGAGGCGAAGGTGGCATAGCTGTTTGTTCTTTCAGTGTTGTCAGATAACACAGGAAATAAACCTTGGAAGAATATTACGTTTTTGTAAATGTGTGCATGAAGACCACAACATGTATCCATTTGAGGAAACTGTTCTCTGGAACGTAAAATAATAACACGATATCAGGGTAAAAATCTTTTTGGCTATCAGTTTGAGTGAAACTGGAAGTCACTGAAACTAAGCAGGTGAAATCTGATAACATAACCACATCTACATATTTCATTGATAATATATTTTTAAGACAGATACAGCAAATATGGACAAAATGCATATTTTTGCTGTTATGTATAACAGATTTAAATTAGAACAACTCTGTACTTGTTTCATGATTTCTCTAAAGTTAATAGCAATATAATTGTAGGACTATAAATAAAAACAATTTAGATGCAAGCTTTAAGATTTCCTATCAGACCGCCCTTCCTACTCTTGGAGGACTAAAGTTACGGACTGAAATTTCACATTTGGCTCTCGAAACTTATGGAGTCTCCTTATTCTTATAATAAAAGCCAACGAGATGCACTACTCCTCGCATTTATTTGATAAAGTACTCTACATGTTTCGGAAACATGTAGAGTATTTTATCAAATAAATCTGATAAATAGTGCATCTCGTTTGCTTTTATTATAAGAACATGTCACGGTGCACGGTTCTCTGAATGCCAAAAAAGGAGACTCCTTAAATTTTTCAAGATGCAAATACATCAAATGAATGAAAATTAATGTGTTTCAGCAAGTGACGAATTGTATTTGGTTTAGAGAAGAACCGACGTTTCGGTGGAACTCAACATCTTTATTGTCAGAATAGAAGTCGAGGGGAATGGATGTAGTATGACAATTCTAAGCATTATCAAATGCAGCAAGTGCATTAGAAATATTAGATAGGGTATTTTTATTTCCGTAAAGATGCTTTTTGAAATGCATAAAACATAGGCCTAAGCATTCTTATATACGTTACGTTGTCATAAAAAATTATGCAAAAGAGCACATGATTGTTATCACGTTACCACCTATCCAAGGTCAGTTCACGGAACCTAACGAGGGCAAGCTGACGAGACAATAACGGCTGGAGTAAGCTTCGTTCAACAACTGTTTTGAAATGGAAAGTTTCAAGGCTGAGATCACTAAGGGATGTTCCTTCTTTTCCGTCTGCTGCACGCGCGTGTGACCTCAGTCAGAAGACACGTTTTTAATTAAATTAAAACCTGTAGAACTGATCTACGACAACTAATAAATAAAGACTTGAGAGCAGAAGGAAATAACCGAGGAGATGCATTTGTCGCAATGAATGTCAAGGTAGCATAATGTAAGGAAAGGCCTACAGAACTGAGAAAACGATAAGAAACAGAAAGTAAAGTAAAACACACGGAAGAGTATCACGGAAAATGATCTGATCAAAGGAATAGAACAGAGGAGACCTAACATTTTCACAGACAAAGGCCTGAGCAAGGAAGTAAACATAACACACTAAACAGTTGAATAAAGAGAGAACAACTTGATGTCACTTGCTTTTATATTTCATTATTTAATGCTCAACATGTTTCGGATGTTAATACATCCATCCTCAGGAGCTTGCGACTTATTTGTTGAGTTATTTCACTAAACAGTACCAGAGAAATGTCATGAAAAAAGGAATTAACACAGAACACACTAAACAATATCACAAGAACTGGTGTGAACAAGAAAATTAAAGCAGAACACACTAAACAATATCATAGAAATTGCCTGAACAAGGATATTAAAGCAGAACACATTAACAGTATCACAGAAATTGCCTGAACAAGGGAATTAAAACAGAATAAATTAATGCAGAACACACTAAACAATATAACAGAAATGGCCTGAACAAGGAAATTAAAGCATAGTGCATTAAACAATATCATAGAAATGGCCTGAGGAAGGAAACTAAAGCAGAGCACACTAAATAATATCACAGAAATGACCTGGACAAGGAAATTGAATCAGAACACACTAAACAGTGTCACAGAAAACGATTTGGATAACACAATAAAGCAGAACACATTAAGTGTCCTGAACAAGGGAAATAAATTTTACCACAGAGTTTTGACAATGGCGTAGCATGCACAACACCACGACATGTTTTTGAACTATTTCCATCGTCACTCCAAATGAAATCTATTACACGATTTCTCGAAAACGCACTATTTCGTCTTCAGGTGAAATAAAGCAGAACACACTGTACAGTATTACAGACAGTGGTCTGAAGGGGGGGGGGGGGGGGGGGGAAAAACCACCAATCCTTTCCCTCCCCCAAAAACAAAAACTTACAAACATTTCCAAAAAAATTATTTACCCCCTCCTCCCGTTACAA
>Ga0123357_10008007_pt1 | contig 13148 bp, 13 predicted proteins | sample TergutEmb28metaG_FD_89873 | JGI IMG/M metagenome (GOLD analysis project Ga0123357, IMG submission 89873) | Embiratermes neotenicus P4 segment gut microbial communities from Petit-Saut dam, French Guiana - Emb289 P4 | ecosystem: Host-associated > Arthropoda: Insects > Digestive system > Gut ...
CATGGTATATACTCTCCGTTTTTTCCTCTTCAAAATGCAGTTTGTTTCATAATTCTAACTTATTTGGTTCCTGTATTATTCACATTTTATATACAGGGTGTGCTAAAATTAAAAAAATAATTCTGGCGTCAAAAGGTTAAGAGATGATGCAGGCCACCAGTTTAGCACCTATGCCATGTGTGCTGCTTCAGAACTGGACTAACTGCCACTTTATTTGTAATGAGTGCCAGTAACTGAAATCATTTAATGTTGCAGTTGGAGGTATTTATACTGTAATTCGATCAAAAGCGTATGTATCGACAGAGGAGATGGGGGATCAGTACTGCTTGCTAGGTCCATACAAAGAGCACTGTGCACGAACAGAAGTAGAGGAATCAGATTTCAGTGGACCCTTACACACAGCCGTGAGCAAGATGAGGGAACAAGGATTCAAGGTAAGAAGCCCTAGGATTGTAGGAATCCGACTTCTCTTGTACAGGGTTCTACCCAGGTGTTCCATTGATAAAGAAATATCCTTGTAAAAAAGTAAATTTTACCCTGTTACATGCCGCAGTCACAAGTGGCTTAGAGATATAGCTCTGCGCTTTCTTTAACCTTGGCACTAGATGGGTTTGGGGGGGCCATTGCCACTCTCCGGCTGCTTTACCTCTGGGAAAGAGACATGGTACACATTGTACTGGGCCAGTCTGGATGGGTGTGGAAAATATCACCCTTGGCAAGGTTCGAACCTAAAAGTGTACAGCCCCACAGGAAGTTGTACTGACTCTGCTATCCCAGCCTCTAATTTTCTGTTGTAAAGGGATGATCCAAAGTTAGACTACATTCTGAACCACTTAGATTAATTACACATCATGACCAATATGTCCCTTTGGCATGCTATAGTATTGTTATTCCAACCACTTTTCAGTCTCCCATAAGCTTCTGCCATGACTTACTGCATTGCCTATGTGTCATGTGTGTACAGTTTGTATATCTTGTTCATTTAATTGTTCTGCAAACTTCTTCAGTAATGATCTCCTTTCCATCGTCTCTTGTAGGTCCAGATGTTATCACTTCTAGTGCTTGTCCACCCCTAGTTCCAAGGCCATATACTCTTAAAACTGGAGGAGTTAACAGTTTTGTTACTTATTAATTTCTTAGAAAGAAGTTAAGGAAGTAGTATTTTTCTTGAAGTTTCGGGATGTGTTGCTCTTAATCATGTCATCGTTAGAGTATAAACTATGCAGTACACAACACCTTCTTTTTGATTTCAAACTTTTGCCATGTTCTGAATGCTGTTTGCTTTCTTCTGGGTAACTCCCCATCGTCTGAATTTTATATGCCAACGTTTCGGAACACTCTGTCTGTTCCATCTTCATAGGCGGGTAGGTATGAAGATGGAACAGAGTGTTCTGAAACGTTGGCATTTAAAATTCAGACGCTGGGGAATTACCCAGAAGAAAGCATACAACACCTGTTTTGTTTTAAATAAGTCTATAAAGTGTTTTCTGTCTGATGTATTTAAAGAGTTTTCAAAATTATATAGTGGATTCGTATAGGATATGGGACAGAGGATTAAAAGGGTATAACAGTGCTGATAATACAACTGTCTGGTTTTGATATATTTAATGCTTTGGTGCCAAGCAGTGCATATGATGCGTTACAAGGTGTGAGGTTCAGATTTCCTTGCAATACAATGTATGCATTGGCCAGTTATGCGCATTTTTGTGCCACCTGCTTGGGATTTTTTTCCTGCCACCACTAACTTTGGTACTTATGGTTCTGAACAAAAGATTAATTTTGGCACCACAGGGTTATAGATGGTACATTATTATGTTTTCTAAAAACGGGTGACAGAAGTGTGTTATTTGATATTTTTCACCACCTTTGTATTGGTTACAAGTTACATTGGTTTGGAAGCTGCTGTGTTTTTATTACCGGTTAAAAATATGAAATATACTGCACTGGAAGAAGTTAATCTTTTGGGACTGAGATTAGCTTCATCAAGTGGATCCAGCCTCGTGGGTGATGATGAAAATAGAGGCATTCATTTATTTCTCCAAATTTGGTCTGTGTTTGTTTTAGATCCACACAGGAACGTGGCTTGTGGATGGAAACCCTCAGATCATCCTTTTTGATGTTGGGTCTGGTGCATGGAAAATGGATGAATACAAACAAGAACTCTGGGATAAGTGTAACTTGGGTATCCCTCATCTAGACATAGAAGCTAATGATGCTGTAATTCTTGGTTACATGGTGGCACAGTTCATAGAACAGGTATGTTGTGTGTTGTCCTTGTTTTCCATTCTTCCTGATCCTTCCATCTACAGTTAAACATTTTTCTGTTATTGATATAGTTTTAAAAAATTAGGGAAATTGTACAGTACTGTTGCAGGATAGAATAGGTCTTGAAATTTTCTTTGTTATTCATAATGAAGAGAAATTAATAAATAATACCAACAAATGCGGAAGTGTTAAAAGTACATTTTCACACATAATCTGCTAATACTTCGACATTTTTCAGTCTTCTTCAGATCATCTTCAGGGAGAAGAAGATCCAAACATGTCGGAGTATTAGTGGATTATACGTGAAATTGTACTTTTAACACTTGTGCATTTGTTGGTATTATCTGTTAAGTTGATTATTAATGCATGTATGTGAGTACTAAAAGAGTAATTAAATTTATAGGATGCTTAAGACAACTGACAGCCATACATGGCTTCTCGATAGCTTAAGTCATCTGTAAAACTTTTGACTCAGTTTTTGTTAATTTTCTAGTTGTGAAGGACATAAACAGGGCATGACACCAGGTTTATGGTTGAGGTATTAAGGTTTTTTCATTGAAACCAATTTTTAGTGCTGGTGGTGAATATGGCCAGACACATGTGGTCATGTAGCTTTTCACCATGAACTGTGGGGCAGAGTGGGTACATTATAGCATGGGAACATTGTGACATGTGTAAACACCAGTGTTCCTGGTTCAGAACCCATTCAGACAGACCTTGATGCTGGTGCTCAGGGACTCTAAAATCACTGTCATTGCAAAGTGCCAGCGTCAAACACTGCAAGGCCCTTGTACTGCCATCAGAAGGAAGTGTCTTTGCATGGCAAAAAGGGGTGTCACACATTGCGTGATACTATTGTCCCTATGTAGTCTGCACTGTCCAGGGTATGTGGTGTTTTCATTCACTGACAGGTGTTGGACAACCACACTATGGCCAACACCTTTCACCTTGTGACTTCTGCCTATTCGGCGTTCTAAAGAAAGTGTTAAAGAACCATAGATTTTGGCTGGGCAAAGTTATCAAGGCCTTGGTGGTACAGTGGTCCTGTGGTTTCAGTAGGAAGTAGAGGTTATTTTGACCAAGTTTGTTTTTAACAATTTTGTGTTGATGTTTCTATCTGATTCATGCTAGACAGTAGTGTAATTTAGTTGTCAATTTGTAGAGTAAATTGTATTTTTTAAACTCATATTTCACTGTCCACTATCTCTTAAAATGAAATGGTAGGTTCACTGCCCAAAGGGTATCAAAACTTTTATTCAGGTACTTTTCTGAGAACTGGTGTACTTGTCAACTGAAATTATCTGCATGCAATTCTGCAGTTCCGGAATGTCGCTGAAGAATATTCAGATTATATGCCAAGAATAGTGGCTCATTTTCACGAATGGCAAGCTGGTGTCGGTCTAATAGCTCTCCGTACTCGGCATATAGATGTGGCTACAGTTTTCACAACACATGCAACTCTGCTGGGGCGTTATTTATGTGCTGGCAACATAGACTTCTATAACAACCTAGACAAGGTGTGTATGTTTGAAATTCAAGTGTTTGTATCGCATTGTGTGAAGATCTTGCCATGCAGCTACAGGAGTCCTTTTCCCTGTTTTGGTTCTTTATATGCAGAAGACCATAAATGGGTGTTTCCTGCTGAAGTTTCCTTGTCATTGTTCTTGCTGATGGTACTTCTGCTGATAGTTGCTCCATTCGGTAATTTACAGTCCCTGTGACTCTGATGAGTAGTGAGTGTGAAATATGACCTGAAAGTTACTGGTCCAGTTTTGTTGTAGGCCTTGTGGAAATTTGGGAAATACTGTGACTGACAAACATTTGTCTTATTATCAGTTACAGTGTAATAAACAGTAATCATACAAGATTTGAGGTTGTCACAGTGCCATTGCTGAAGATTCAAGTTTTCTGGGAAGTGATACTCCATCATTGAGCGAATGGTTCCAGTCATTTTGGAGGATTTTGGTGTCTTTATCTGTGGGGCCAAGCGGTGAAGACTGCCACAAAATCTGTATCGAGCATTCAATTTGATGGTTGTAATAAACAATTATTGGACCTAGGCATGTGAAATCTTAAACCAAAATTAAGTTTGATAACATTCACAAACACTTTATGAAATGTTGTTTGTAACTTGTCAATTATAAATATAGTGATGGTGCAAAATTTTCAGTTATGTTCATCGATTATATTATGCTGACAGAATCCATGTTTATGTAGTAATTTTCCTCAGGCAAAAAAAGTTTCTAAAGTCAGCATTGCTTCTACTGTCATCACCCCATCAGTAACAATAACAACTAGAGTCTATCAATATGTACATTTACAAGCAATAAGTAAAAATATTCTGACTTAGGTAGACGTAAGCTTCCACCCCCTCCTACCTGAAGTTCTACCCAGAATTCCTTGTATGGAGTAAGCATTTGGCTCATGCAGCAGCTGCAGATTTATTAGTATTCCACTAAATTAAGAAAATAGTCATATCTGTCATGTCTTGTAACGCTCACTAAGCTTGTAGCAATGATTGTATTAATGTTACAAACGTAACTCTGTCTGTGGCAGTTTGCGGTAGATGAGGAAGCTGGCAAGAGACAGATCTACCACCGCTACTGCATGGAGCGAGCAGCATCGCACCTTGCGCATGTGTTTACCACTGTGTCAGAGATCACAGGTTATGAGGCTGAACATCTTTTGAGAAGGAAAGCGGATGTCATCACTCCAAATGGTCTAAATGTGAAGAAGTTCTCTGCACTTCATGAATTTCAGAACCTACATGCCATTTCGAAGGACAAAATTCATGAGTTTGTTCGAGGACACTTTTATGGGTTAGTTGTTTTGTAGCTGCAGTAATTTTGACATGTATCTCCTGCTGACTAAATTACTGAATGTGGATAAAATACAAACTGCACAGCCATTTAATGTGCACCTTTCATAATGGCTTTAGGGATGAAGCACTTCAGGCCAATTGTAATATGTAGCATCTTATGAATTTTGTAATTGGGTGGTCGTTAGAGGTGATATATCATTTATAAAATGCAGTGTTATAAATGGCTGCTAAATAATGAAACTAGTTCCAAATAGTACTTTATTAACGAAATCATTCTGTCTGCATGTTATCATCTTCAAATTAATTTCCTTCAGACTCTACACACCACTCTGCATGAGGTTTCTAGGCTTTCAAGCATCCCCTGCAGTCATTTTGTGAGAGTCATGTAAGTAACTCTGCCATCTTCTCAATACACCTCTTGTAACAAGTGGAAGGTTTCATTGGCTGTGTCCATTAATTTTACGAGGTATTCGATGTTTCCTCCCTGCCCACACATGATTGTGGAAAACTGAAAATTTGTTTATAAAATAAAGTTTTATCACCCGACACTGTGTCAGCATAATGGAGCATGGCTTCTTGGATGACTGGGGTAAGGTTCAGTGGTAATAAATATATATTTACTTTAGGGATATATAGTCGAGGTCAAGAGGTGCAGGCACATTTTTGTTATTTAATAGCCACACTTGTGGCGAGAATTTGAGGTCAGGAACGGCTGCACCCACTCTCAGTTTTAGTAGCCATACCTTGTATTTACATGTGTTTGCATGTTGGTAAATGGACATTAATGCAAGAGAGCATAATGTTAATAAACAATAAATTATCATTCCACTGCAATATGTGTGTGTGTGTGTGTGTGTATGTGCCATGCTTGCCCATGATGATAAATCTTCATAATTTGGAACTGAAATCATCCTGTTTCTGCTCCGCCTTCCATCTTTATACACATTCCAGTACTCAAGGTGTAGCTTTTCATGGATTGAGATGAATGACGAAAGGAATATATATTGTAGAATACCTTGTAAGACAGTAGAGTTGTCCTTGTAGATGCTGTAAAGATATGAAGGGGAGTAGAAGTTTAACTATGCTCATTCTTAATCTCAAGTGTGGGTGGAGTTGAGTGGTTAGCCTCATGCTCCAGATGCTTCACTTCTGAGAAAAGAACCCTTGTTACCCATGGAAGGAGACTGGGTGGGCCCCAGAACTGGTCTGGACATGAAGAAGGGAAAAATCACTTGTCCCTGCCAGGATATGAACCAGAGATCATCCAGCCTGTAGCCTAGTTGCTGTACCAACTACACTATTGTGGCTGTGCAGATAACTGTGCTACTTCTTATCTTAGTAGTAGCAAGGAAATGAAGAATGCAGCAATACTCCTGTATACACAGAACAGTTTGACTTGAGGGTTGCATATATAAGAGAAGATCATAATGTCCTGAACTTCTTACATTTTTTAAGTGAAATTTTGCTATATAGTAAGACTTGTTCTCTTTGTTTTCAGACACTATGACTTTGATCTAGATAAGACACTTTATTTCTTCATTGCTGGCCGATATGAATTTGGAAACAAAGGGGCTGATTTATTCATCGAGGCATTAGCTCGATTAAATCATTACTTGAAGGTAGGTTGGAGAGTAAAATGGTCCTGGATAGACTGAAGAGAGCTCATTGCTTCTAGGTAGTGGAAAATATCATCCTGAATTTGCATGTCACAATAAGGTAGGACAGTGGCAGGTCTTCACTCTACCTGAAAGGAGTATACTGCTGGTAGTTTGAAAGTGAAACCATTTTTATGTGTAATGGTTTGTTTCCATCTAAACGCAGAATTTGTAGAAAAGTGTCAGTTGCACATCATGCCGTTTGTCTGGATTTTTATGAGATGTAATGTTAGTTCCCCCCCATCATTTGGTGCTGGAATGAAATGCCCGCACCAGTGTGCAAAACAGCGGAATGTAAGTGGCAGCCACATGAGAGGGCTGCATCAGAGCAGGAATAATTACCGTATTTACTCAAATGCAAGGGGGGACTGCGGTAGGGTAGCACAGTGGTTAACATGCTGTGCTACAAATCGGAAGATCGCTGGCTCGATCCCAGCTGGTGTCATTGGAATTTTTCATTGACATAAAATCCTTCCGATCACACTATGGCCCTGGGGTCGACTCAGCCTCTAACAGAAATGAGTACCAGGAGTATTTCCTGGGGGTAAAGGCGGCCGGTGCGGAAGGCTGACAACCTTACCACCATCCTGTGCCGTTGTCACGAAATCTGGGAACCTTAACTTCCTGGAACCCTCTGGACCACTCCGGGACTGTAACGGGACTGCTTTACCTTTACTCAAATGCAAGTCGAGGTTTGTTAAATTTGGTGCTTAAATATGTGAGATTGTCTTAAATTTGTCTATGCAATGCCAAACTGGACTGTGCTGAATCAGTTGGCTCTGAACCAGAGCCAAACCAAGGCCTGCATCACCAATCATCATGTGAGATCTGCACTCTTCTGAAGAATTATGCAGCGTATAGTTGTAATCCCTTAATGATGTTTTGGGACGACCTATTGGTCCCATCTTCAGGGGTCAAGAAATCCAAAAGAGAGAACATTGCACAACTGAAGTTAATTGACACAATCTTCTTTTCTGGGACTTCATACATTGTCTAATTTTTTAAAGAAGCACGATGTTTTGGAAACCAGCTCTGCTTCTGTCTTCAGATAAAGAAGCACCTAACCTTATGTACCCTCAAGATTGAATTTTTCATAATCACTGGGCACCATAGAAATAGTAACTTGTTAAGATATGTACCTGAGAATAGGTCTAGTCCAAGGGCAGGAACAGGAAAATGACTATTGAAAAATTGACTATAAGGTCAAAAATAAAACCTGGATCATTCCACAACTTAAAAAGTATAAGAAGAGCCATGAATTGACACTCATCTGACCGCAGTCACGACAGAAAATCCAGAACACATATATTTAAAGTAGTAACACCACCAACACAATATGTGAGAAAACTGTGAATCTTTATAGGTTTAAGTAAGTTTAGAAACCAGGAAATATAAGTGTAGTATTTATTCAGTAAGGTTCATAATGGTGTGACAGTGCATCTCACCATAAATAATTGTGAAGGGTTTTAAACAGTGGATGGGGACTGATGATGGTATGTTGTGGAATGGCAGTGAGGAGGATGGGGATGTAAGGAGTGAGTGTGAGGGAGATGAAGGCACCAAATGTGAAGATGGAGACAGTGACACGGATTGGTAAAGAATCTGACATGCTTTGTGTGTTAAGTGTGTGCAGTTAATAATAAAGGGTTTCTTAGCAGATGTTTTATTTTTAGGGGCATCTTAGATTTGGATAAATACATTTGCCCTTGGCAGACACATTTTATCTGGGGGGTCATCTTAGATTATAGAGTCGTCTTGAATTCTGGTAAATGTGGTATATGATGTTTTGCATTTTAAGCATCACACAGTGCATTACACATGTATATTGTCTGGTAGAAAATGGTTAATAAGCATTTTTGGTGGATTTTAATGTAGATCCATGTTTAAAATAATTCAGTTTATCACATTATTTGAAACTTCAGTTATTATTTTGGCAAAGAAAATGTTTATGCTGTATTTGTATTTAATTTTGTATTGGGACTAAACATTTAACTTTTTGCGTAGAGAAGAAAACCAACTAGATGCTACTGAATGCTCAAGCAGCTTCCTTCATCCTGGACGCATAGCCTGCTGCCCTGCACCTGACAGCCGACCCCCAGCAACCAAGGCGTTACGCACCATACGCGGTAATAACACAAGTATGGTCTCGAGCTCCTGACGATGGGCATATAAGTGCCCGAAACATGTTGAGCAGATTACAAGTGCAATAAATCATTCAGTAGCATCTTGTTGGTTTTCTTCACCATGCATATACAACGATGCACGGACATACATCAAATTTAACTTTTTGTTGATGTTCTGTGTACATGGATAAAGGTGGGGTATTCCAGCTGCTAACCCTTAAGGTATTGTCTTAAATACCAACAGAAAACAAAAAACACAGATTGAAAGAAGGTTCTTTCTCAGGTTGGTTGTATTCCTTTAAACCCTGGACTCTGAACATGCCACGCGAGAGTCCACATAAAAAAGACAATGGTTACAGTAGTCAGCTTAGTGATGCTTGAAGTGTGTTAGGCCCAGAGAGAGACATCCCATGTCTGTAACGATTATCTGTAGGTTTTCATCCACCAGTCCAGACGGTGGACAGAATCCTGCATAATTTGGGTGGAGTGCCATGGTATTGGGCTATCTCATTTATCAGTTTTTCGTGTGATATTTTCAACAAGGGCAAATTTCCCTATTAGCATGTGTTCCTGCAACTGTTACATATTGTTTGCACAGAATGAAGGGTATGGGGTTTGGATACAAATATATGCAATTATAAAGAGGAGGTCACTAACCGTAGACATAGTCATATTTGTAGTGGGCTGTGTTTTATCATGTCAGATTTGTAACTTACATGTTTTTGAGTATGAAAGTAATGCTGGCCAATGAGAATGGACATTTAGTAACAGAAGACCCTTTTCAAAACCTGCAACTTTATCATGGAAGGAGTGTATCTGATGGTGAAAATGAAAATGTGTTTAGTACAGTGGGATGCAAAATGTAATTGCTTTAAAGTAGAAGTGGGTAGGAATTTTGTTAAATGTTCCTGTACTGATATTTTATGTATTCTTTCAGTCCTCAAATTCAGATACGACCGTGGTAGCATTCCTCATATTTCCAGCAAAAACTAACAACTTTAACGTGGAAAGTTTGCGAGGACATGCTGTGACCAAAAGTCTTCGAGATACGCTGAACGATATTCAGCAAAAGATGGGCAAGAGGATGTATGAAGTATGCCTTAGGTAAACATTGGCTCTGGTTCTTATATTGAATGCACTTCACATACAGTATGTGTTATATGCATTATCTTACAATGCTACATAACATTAGTGTTCTTGAAGGCTCTGATTGAAGAGAGAGTACTCATGCTTCATATTCGAGAGGTCCTGATCTCAAATCTTGGGCCAGTGACTGGCTGTCATAACTAAGGTATTTTGTCGTTTCCCTTTGACCATTCATGCAGGTATTGGGATAGTATCTCAAATAAGCCCATAATTTTTCCCTCCTGTATCATCTTCAGTTAGTTACACACTGAGCATCCTGTTATTTCATATGGGGTGCTATAGATAGTCATTACAAGTTTCAAGTTATACCTAACATATATCAGAATACCTTATGGAAATGACATTTCAGAAAATTTCTGGTTGCTGGGTAGAGTTACATTTTTTGGTATTGCTGAGTGGTATATTGGATTGTGTGTCTAGGGTGTCATCAGATGGCAGAAACAAGCAGAGAGAGCCAGAATTTCTGTTGGCAGCATGTCATGTTCATCATTAAAAATCTAAAGACGCAGTATATTTGTTAACACATCATGTCAAGAACACTGATGCCATAACAGTGTGACACCACTTGAGGATCAATGGTGAACTCATAAACACAGCATATAAGAGACTGTCTCCACAAGATTGTTGCAAGTGCTTCGTGTATGATCCATAAACGACAGTTCTTCACCTGGAAGTTGCTATCTATGCAGAGAGCCATAGATTTGTGGCAGAACTGCTTGGAACAAAGTGGAAAACTCTTGCTAGCTGTAGAGGTACAAGGAGTAGCTGGCCTATCTGAAGGAGCTGTTACACCTGGAGCATCATGAAGTGAAAGATGTAGCTCTTCTGCATGACAGTTCATGGCATGCGGTTACTGTGTATTTGGCAACAACCCTTGCCTAACATAGTACTGTGGTTAGTACCAACTTAGTTCAATTTCCTAATCTTTCACTGTACCGTCTTTAACCTTCTGTAAGGGAAGAGCAGCTGGAAGAAGGGTTGTGGCTTCAAGGGTGTACTAGAGGTTCAAGTGGTGTTAAACATTGCATCATAAGAAGTCAAACTCTGATGTTTTCCATCAGTACTTCCCACATGTATTCAAGCCGTAACAGGAGGATGTGTTTGCTGAACAACAGTATTTCGTAGAAAATTAAGGTTCCAGTAATGAACAGGTTGTAACATATATATATTATAGTTTTTCATGTGTAATGGTGCTGTGTGTGTAAGATGTAAAGCATGAAATAATCCATCATTTAGAGTTAGAATGATCAGATGTTAGCTCAGGTATTCTGTAACTTTATGTGGGTAGGTAGTTCTGTTTGGGTAGCATGATAAAAAATGATACAAGAGGTACATGTGAAATGAAATGCAGGATTGCCACGGCAGATACAGCGTTTAACAAGAAGAAGCTAATTTCACCAGCAAATTGTATTTAAATTTGAGGAAGAAAGTAGTAAAGTGCTACACTTGGAGCACAGCTTTGTATGTTGCTGAAACTTGGACACTTTGGAAAGTAGAGCAGAAATACCTGGAAAGTTTTGAAATGTGGTGCTGGAGAAGGATGGAAAAGATCAGTTGGAACAATTTGTGTGAAAAATGAAGTAGTACATAGAGTCAAGAAGGAAAGGCATATCCTGCATACAATAAAAAGAAGGAAGGCTATCTGGATTGGTCACGTATTGGGTAGGAACTGCCTCACATAACATGTTATTGAAGGAAGGATAAAAGGGATAGGAAGATGAGGAAGATGATAGCAGAAGATAGTGGCTGAACTTACAGAAAGAAGGGGATTGCGGAAATTGAAAAAGAAAGCACTAGATGTCACTCTGTGGAGAACTCAGTTTGGAAAGGGCTATGGGTATGTTGTAAGACAGACTGCACCGTGAATGAGTTAGTTCTAGACATTCAGTTAGTAGACTATCAAATGTTCCCATACGTTTGTATGGCAGTTGTGTTGTACATTTTTCACAGTATAGCTGCACCATCAGTTGAGTTAAATGTTCATTAAATACTGGGTTTTCTGTTTATTATTGTGTTTGCAGTGGACGGCTACCCAACCCAAATGAACTTCTGCAGAAGGATGACATGGTGAAGATCAAACGGTGTATTTATGCACTGCAACGAGATGGATTGCCACCAATCACAACACATAATGTTGTGGATGACTGGAATGACCCTGTGCTCATTTCTGTGAGGCGCTGTCAGTTGTTCAACACAATTCACGATCGTGTGAAAGTGAGAAGTTAATTATTTTCTTCCTGAACCGAACTGGAAATGGTATTTTGCTTTAATCTTTAGCCACCATGCTTCCTATATGTAGGGTGGGTGTACTGCTAACCCCTCAATGATCACATTTTATATATTTAGTAAACACCTGTATTTAAAGAGTTGTTTGGAACATGCTGCACAATCTCCATTTCTTCCCTCCATAAAACACTGTGTATTTCATAATGTTATCTTCTTTGGTTCATAAGATATATTTCACATAAGGGTGTGCTGAAGTTTAAATATCCAATTTCTTCACCAAAAGGTTAAGTTGCTGTTCTTTTCATGAGGTGTATAAGATTAGTTCATAATTTGGAAGTCTTGTCTGTCCAGGTGCTGTATCGTCAAAAGTAGTACAATTTTTTTTTTTTTACTTTGTTAGGAAATTTTAATTTTCGTATGATGATATGATGATATATTTATTAACTGCAGTTGGGTTGACACCCGCTGGCAGCAGTACAGTACACATTTACACACAAACAATACATAGAACAACACAATGAAAACAGAATATACAGAACAGAACCTACACAACAATAAAAATATATAATTTACAAAATTAAACAAAAGCATACAAAACATACAACCATATATAAAATGATACAAAATGGAGCCAAAATAACATGAAAGAATGTGATATATGAAAAAGCCATATAAGCAGTAAATGTCATATGATATATATATATATATATACATACATATATATCTTCTAATAATGGTAGACACACTGTTACTAAGACCTTCACTACACTTCACCCAACTACACTTCACTCCACTTCAACACGTTTGTCGACACTTCACTTCCTCTCATTTAAACTTCACCCAACTACACTTCACTACCCTCTCATTTGGCTTAACCCCATTTAAATTTCCTACCACTCCATTTCACCTCAC
>Ga0123357_10008008_pt1 | contig 13147 bp, 10 predicted proteins | sample TergutEmb28metaG_FD_89873 | JGI IMG/M metagenome (GOLD analysis project Ga0123357, IMG submission 89873) | Embiratermes neotenicus P4 segment gut microbial communities from Petit-Saut dam, French Guiana - Emb289 P4 | ecosystem: Host-associated > Arthropoda: Insects > Digestive system > Gut ...
ACTTCTTAGCAAATTAATCTCATGGCAGTATGAATTTGAATCTGAAGCCCACCCAATTAAGTACCAACAATTACTTGTACAGGCCTCCACAATATATCACAAAGCGAAAGAAAATCTCAAAATACAAGTCGCTCTGTGACTCACAGTACAGGTACACAAACGTTTTATTGAATAGTACAACGGAACTGCGTGATAACATGAGACCGTGACAGCTGTAAGGGACGGGAAATGGAATGAATGTGTAAAATAGCTTGTTAGTCTGGCTGATGTCTTCTAACGTTTATTGTCATCTTTACATGACACGATCCGCAAACAGACGATTTGAGTCGGTATAAATTATTTCTGAAAAAATACGATAAATCTATGAACTGGTACATATCATTTTGTTGTGCTGTTCTTCCATATTTTGCCTCAAACTATTATCAACACCCTTATGTTAGGTGAAGAACTTTGTGTTGATTTTCGTAATTCTTTATCTCAGCTCCAAGATTTAAATCAAATGAAATTGATAAATTTGTAATGTAACATTATATATATATATATATATATATATGTTCAGATTCTACCAACTCTCTGATGACGCAAGATATAAAGCAGTCTACCAGAATATAAGGCGAACAAATTACAGTGTAAGAATTTCGGGTGACGTAACTCCGTTATGTTTAAGTGGTATAAAATGGAAATATAAAATGTCTAAAATGTAATCTAACACAACTTCCGACTAATTATTTTATTAAAAATCGTACATTTTCAGTTACATAATTCGGCTCGCTCAGCTGCAGTCATTTTCGGGTTGATGTTTATAAACGTTAACATGTAAGACTGATATATTTGTTGGCTATGATAACTCATATTATGGTTTTTAATTTGTTGTGAAATAAATTCCAATAGGTAAAAATTATAAACTTTAAGTACGTAATAATTAGACGTACTTTAATTACTTGTGTCTTTGTGGCATGATCTATAAATTTTATGCTGTATACTGTATGTTCGGCTGCTGGAGTACCTTCAGTGTGAGGATCTAATGTTTGGAGGCAATAGTACTCCACTGTAGTAAATTGTCGCGGGTGATGTACTTCGTGGGTAGTGCGTAGGGTGTTTTGTGCATCTGTATTTCTGTAACCAACTCTAATACAATGGAACGCTCCTACATTGACATAGAACCTGCATCCAATTATCATCTCAATTACACTCAAATTATATACACATACAGGATCGTTGATACCATTTTGAACATCCATCAACCATAATTTTAACTCCTCCTTAGATCCACCAGGTCATTTACATACTACCACCAACGCTTTCTCCTTCTAAACTTCGAACCGATCATTACCCAACCAGTCTTTACGAAAGATAGCACACAAGAAGACGTACAACAAGCATTCCTCATATTCCAAGGCCAACTCCATTACAGAAAAAGGAAATAAACTTTTCGAACTATCACAATAAGCAAATGAATTACAATTTATAACACCGTAAACAATTAAACGTATAGAACACGTCAACACAATTTTATCCATCCGCACAACGACAATATACATTATCCAGCAAACAAGTACTAAACAAACCACCTTCACACAACTCAGTAAATAAAAAAAAGTTAATTCTTACACAATATTTTCAATAACTGTTCATAGAAAAGACAAATTTAATGTAGTAATGTCTGGTAATCCTGATTGAGTAATTATTTCTTTATTCTAAATCTATGTACAAAGGGTTACACAAGACTGAATTGTGTTCGAGATTAAGGCGGGAACTGACGTCATAGCGTCCCTCTTTGTGAGCGTGGGGTCAGTACCGCGCGTACCTGCAAGCCGTAAGGGCGCACAGTGAATTGCATGCTGCAGGAGGCGGTTGCAACTTATACTAATACAAGGATTGTTGTCTGAAATATGTCCAACTGACAAGAAGTGTTGTGCGCATATTATCAGTGTCAATATTAGCGAGTTCATGCGTAACACCGAGTCAACGGCACATTCAGTTAACAGTGTAGCTTGTGTATTTGCAGCATAAACCACTACAATTATATTTCAAGGAACAATTACAATTGTGTTACCATAAGGGTGATAACAGAACAATCCACAATTCAGTGTCAATGTGTGGCCATTGAAAAGCATAGCGAATTCATCCGTAATCGATGCCACTACGTCACATCCGACTTTGTATTACGCACGAGGCAAACAACTGTTCCTGTTACTTACTACCTTATACTTAAGAGTGTAAACTAATCGCATGTAAAATTAACCAGTTCTAGTGTAGAAAATTATATTATTATTGCTTAATACTCACTTACTTACTTCCTCCATGGTTCAGAGTCCTTAATAAGAAGCTAACTGGTTTGCAGCTAGTCAAGTAATTCCCCCTATTTCACGGAACCCGAAGGTTCATTACCGCACTCACAAGCGTGCGCCACCTGTCTATCCTGGAGGAGTCCAATCCAGTCCATGTACCCACATCCCACCTCCTGCAGATCCTTCCTAATATTACACACCCATCTACGCCTAGGTCTCCCCAGTGATCTCTTTCCTCCAGTTTCCCCACCAAGACCCTATACACCACCCTCTCCTCAATCATACGCGCCACATGCCCAGCCCATCTCATTCTTCTCGATTTTATCACTCGCACAATATTGGGTGAAGTGTAAAAGTCATTTAGCACCACTTTATGCAATCTCCTCCACTCTCCCTTTACCTCGTCCCTCCAAGGTACAAATATTCTCCTCAACACCCTCTTCTCAAACACCCTCAGCTTCCTTTCCTACCGCAGTGTCAACGACCAAGTTTCACACCCATAGAAAATAACAGGCAAAATTATAGTTCTATATATCTTAATCTTTAAATTTTTGGATAGCAACCTGGAAGAAAAAAGATCCTACACCGAAAGTTAGCAAGCATTTCCTGACTTCAATCTAATCTTAATTTCTTCCGCAAAAGAATTTTGATTTTTTAAATTGGTTCCCAACTCTTTATTCTCTTCCTCCCTCTCGAAGGTACTATTATCAATCTTCAAACTGTGAATTCGTCCTGCATTCTGATCTCGATTCATGACCATGTACATAGATTTATCAGCACTTACTTCCAGTCTTATCTCCCTAGTAGCAGCTACTTAAGCTTCTGCATTTTCCTTTAGATTATGTATTCTTCCTCCCAGTATATAAACATTATCGGCATAAGCCAGGAGCTGAAGTGACCCATTTAGTTTCAAGCCATCCTGGTTTACCATAGCTCTCCTAATGGTGTAATCTAAAGCAAAGTTAAAAAGCATTTGTAATCGAACGTCTCTTTGTTTCAAACCATGCCTAATAGGGAACCTATCAGACAAATTCTTGCCCACCCGGACTCTGCTGTATGTTTCAATCACACTCATCGTTATTAACATTACAAGTTTTCTAGGGATACCAAACTCAATGAGAATCTTATATAAGGCCACCCTCCCAACTGAATCATAAATTTTATTGAAGTCTACAAAGAGCTGATGAACTGGTTCATTGTATTCCCAATTTTCTCAAGAATTTGGCGAATAGAAGACTAAATTACATTTGATTTGACCTCACATTTATTTGTAAATAGATTATTTCTTTTCATGCTTATAATTACCCCGAAACTAACACTGCATTTATTTCACAAAATTATGGTCTAAATCTATAAGAATATACGTATGTGATCAACACTAAATTTTTAATAAAGAACAAGTACGTCCTTCCTAATGAATTTGAATTATGATTCTTAAATATATAAAATTAACTTAATAATTACACATTTTATGGGAGAAAGACACATCAACTCATTTATATAAGTTAATTAAATCAATTAAAATAAATAAAGAAATGCAAAAGCAACTGAAAATTCCCTCCAATACGTTTGTTATAAAGGTACAGATACACAAATCATCATACTGACTACCCTCGAAGAATACCACACGCGAAAACTTATTAACGTGTAATAGTATTGCCTGCAGTCATTATAACTTCATACAGATGTAAAACCAACACCTCAACTCTGTATACACATCACAATGTATACAGAATAGCCCAAAGAACCCAAGGATATTACGCAATTTTTATGGTTACCTCCTAAATTATAATTATTCTTAAATATTTAAATTTATCTATCAGCATGTTAAACAATTGTAATACGAGATATCGTAGCTAACAAGTATATCAATTGTACATGTACAAATGATATGTCTGTAATTAAGCGGGTGTAGTAAATTAGAACCAAATGTAATTGCTTACAATCTAACCTTATATTTGTTTAACTTTTGAGAACTTGTATTTCCTTGCACATGAATTTTAGAGGAATTTGAATGGGGCTCTTAAAGTCTGGGTGACGCTGCATGACCTTATCAACAAACAAGTCAAATTTCTCCTTACACATTCATTGTGAAACACAGGACCTCAAGACTTGTATCTTTGGATTAATTCCACAAATACTCCGCTTTTAAGAGCAGGTAACTTTAGTCTGTCTAAACTTAAGCTATAACACGAGGCCGTAGATCAGCGTGTTTCTACAGAGATATAGACGCCACTATGCAGTATTCGTCATCTAAGGCAGCAGCTTTTTATCAAGTGGCTGAGGTAGGACTGACGGAATGTTTGTGAGACTCGCACTGATGATGCTCATTTGTAATTAGAGGGACTTTGTGAATGTAATCTTAATATGCACTGGTCTTTGTCCTCATTGACCCATGCGGTTTCTACACCGGTGTGTGAAAAGCCTGCGGCCAATTGCGATGCTATGCCGTGTAATTTGGTAGAAGATGGTCGCTTTCTGTCTTCATATCGAAAGAAGGAAGATTCCTCAAAATGTTTAAGTCATATTTATATATGTATATATATATATATATATTTCTATATGTATTATATTTCCCGAATTAATTTTTTCAAATATAACTAAATTTTCGAATGTCTAATTCATGTCATTCCCTTGTTATTTATGTGAGCAAATAAATGTGAAAAGTGTATAAGAACTTCCTACTTACCTGTCAATAATACAGTGCACAACAGCTTACCTCTGAAAAGCAACACCGCCAATTGTGCATTTATACTGCACCGTGTTGCCTTTTACTTAAATTCTATTAAACTATCAAGTGACCGTTATTAGCTAGGTCTACTGTGACACAGTTCCTTCTGACGCACATTTACTTAACAAGACACAAACTGTCCTAGGCAGATATTTCGTAGCACATGCAACAACGTAATTCATACCAGCAATTATTTCACCTTAAAATTTAAACAAATCTAATAATTGAATGCAATTTAAATATATGTCAATTGCTGTCTGTATCCAAAAATATAAATGAAAATTTTGTATCGCAATGTTAAATTGTACTTGTAAACAGGGTGTGTGTGTTGCTTGTTAGAAATAAATACTTGGATAAGAAATGTTTTTATGCATGTATAATCCGTCAAAATTGCCTTTTCTAACAAAGCGAAGACAAGGAAAGGCGAGAGATAATCCTGTCGTAAAATGTTTAAAATAAAAAAAAAATACTTTTCTTTAAAAACCAATCATTTGTTTTATTTCGTCACTATACGTGTGTTTGTTATATTTCTGAACACTTCTATACTGAGGTTATTTGAACGAAAAACCGAACAGTTGAAAGTGCGTAATTAGCGGAAAACGTTAATTGTGTTCTTTAACAAACTCCACCGCCGATCCCAATGGCCCCTCGGTCTAAGGGTTTGGTCTGCGGTCTTTCGATTGATGGGATTGTGGGTTCGAATACCGACAGTAGAGTGGATGTTTGTGTCTTGTGTGTGTTGTGTGTTATCAGTTAGCATTGTCTACATGGGGCTGAACACTAGTCCAGAGGTGTCCTACCGAATGTGGTTGAACTGAAAATTATGTTTCCTCGATAATGGGGAGCATATTGATTTTGATGGATCTTGCGTCATAGTAAAGAAAACGAACATAATTAGAGAAAAAAAAAACATTCTGGGAAGGAGATATGAAAAATGGCTATCGAATTAATAGTGTAAATAAAATTACTGAACTTCTGATTTAGTTAAAATCTTCTATTTAAATTGAACGAAAACGTGTGTCGTTCCATGGATGTTAAGGATTGTGAAGTAATAACAAGTGAGAGATTTTTGAGTCATGGAGTATCACAGAAGGGCGCAATTACTTATAGACTATAAATGAAAGCCATTATTTGTGAAAATTTAGTGTACGAGTACATTGCTGTTGTAAATGAGATTCGACGATAATTTAATAGACACGTTTTCAAACAGAAGAAAGAACAGAAATCATTAATTACTTTCCATAGAGAAGAATTTTTTCTACCTCCTGTAGTTTCCCAACTTCCAAATAAATCTCTCCTTTCTAAAGACCATCTGATTATTATAGCCTTCATTACATAACTCGAATAATGCTTGGGCGGTTTAAATTTATAATATATATATATTCTTCATAGTATGTACGCGCAAGCGTTAAAGTTAACCATTTTATTTTATTTTTCTGAAATAATTTGGTCTCTGCTTTAAGCGCCTCAATTACATGACAGAAAAATAAAATCATTTTAAGACCTTGAACATAGCCGCAAAAACACCTGTAAATATATTTCTTCGTCCTTTCAAAAATACTCATTCATTTCACCCCAAAAGTCCGTCCTTCGGTGCTTAACATAGTTCGGTTTTGCGTGATGCAGTGTCTCATTCAAATGGCACTGCACACTGTTGACATCTGTTAGAAAATTCCCAAAAAAGTAACAAATTTGCTATCTGTTGTTCATACAAAGATTACTAGAAACAGCTGTTTGAAACACACAAACGACTTGATTTATTCTAAGTATATTGAGCGATATCAAGGAAAGAGTCTCATTACATATAACAGTTTTATATAATAAGTTGATAAAAAAGAAAATATTTAATTTATATGCAAGTTTGGAAGCGTGTTGGATCGAAAATTTTACAAATTCAAATATTCATTTATTTTGAACATCACTTTGCAGCAGTCCATGCAAGACACTGATACCGACTTAATGCCGCACATCATTACGATATGTCACAGAGCGCAGAGCCCCCTGCTCTGCACTTCCACTTCACTGTTCCACAGTCGTAACCACCACATTAACAATTGATATAGAAACCGAATATTGCACATTGGGTTCTTCAGCAAATTATATAGCGTTATTTTCGGAACTGGTGCACTGAGGACAGCTGATTTGTTAGATTCTGAGCTTTGAGTTATTCACTTTGGAGAATGTTAAGTAATTAGAGTCTTGTGGGCTGTGACGTAGCTTACATTTGTAGATAGGCAGACCAGCGTTCAGGTTGATAATTCTGCCTTAATTTAAGGTGGCAGTAAACACTTGAATTTGAATTTTGACCACAAAATTTCGGAAATAAATCAGAAGAACTATAAATGTTATGTTCTGAGGTGAAATAAAATTTTATTTAGTGTAAAACGGCCAAATATTAAAACAAACATACATTATATTTTCCTCTGTTGTAAAAGTCATTAGAAAAAATTCAAACTCTCCATACATATATTTCAAATGGATTCCAATCTCAATAAAAGTGTGCTTTAGTAAGGGTAATTTTCATTCTTTGTAATGTTTAGAAGTAACAAATTATGTAATTTTATATTAAAACATTACATAGCATATATTTAATAATAAATGTAATATAAATTAAATATTTCTTATAATATTGGGACCACATTCGTAACTACATAAATAGGCACCATTTTATTAAAAGTGTTAAGAGAATGACGAAATAATTTAAGTCGAAATATGTTGCTCAATCTGACAAATTGAACCTTTAAAAATTAAAATTTTATTCGGAATGATAATAATTTCTTCCTTTAATATCACTGACACAGAACGGAATATCACAAGTAAAAATCGGGTAAGATGTAACAACAAATACATAGATAGTCTTTGCAGGGGTACCATTGAAATTTCGATCTACACAACAGACAGAGCGACAAAATTTTACAGGATTTTTCTCGGGATTACTTTGGAGTATATCTGAAATATAACAGGACCTGTTTCTAACACATTACTTCAAGTTTAAAATTAAGAACAAAAATTAATTTGAAAAAATATTTTGTTTGCAACTAAGAGCGTCAAGGTTTACACTTCATGGAAACAAGATCATATATTACACAAGTCCCAACGATAAGCATTTATGTCACGTAAACATGTGTTGTTAATCTCTCAGACCGTTAGTGCGTGAAAGTGAAATTCAAGTACAGGGCGTTTCCTGAGTAAATAAATCTCTGTTTTGTTGATGAGAACTTCAGTAACACAAAGAAACAAACAATCAATCTCGTAAATTTCATTTCCAAATTAAGTATAAGAGAAATTCTTTGGAAAATACCCCAAAAGAAATGTGCGCTCAAACAGAATTAACGAATTGAAAATTCAACATGAAAAACCCTTCAATTCATACAGCCATGTGTCGCACACTATTTTCACAATTTAACTTTATTGTAATTCTGACAAATTACACAATTCAATTAATTCGAAGACGACTAAATCCTATAAACTGTATTTCAAATAAGTGCATATTTAATCACTATACTCTGATTAGATTATTATTCCATATTCAAAATTGCTGATTGTAAGTAATAGAAATAGTATATACTTTGTCATAAGAAACTAAAATTCTGCAGTTCGTCTCTGATGTGTCACATGAACTAGAGAAGAAATTCCATGTTCTTACATTCCTATCGAGTGTATATATAGGCAGTTAAACTTATAAGAGTTGTCAAGTGAACCCGATGGAGGTTTGTATTGAAAAAGCTCTGTGCAATGTACGCCATAATTAAAAATTGCGTACAAAAGACCCATTATCAAATTCAAAATCTTTTGTGTAATATGCGTTTGTACAACAATTCAACCATAAAACAGAGGGCACTTAGAAACCAACCCATCAATAGGATATAGAATGCAGGTTGCATGTGATACAGGTTGAAGCTGTAATATCCATCAAGCGGGTGAACAATAGCAATCTTACGAGATTCTATTTTAAAAAAGTTAAAGCGAAACGAAACCCAGTAGTTGTATAGACCTGCTTCAACCACACGATCAATAATTATATTAACTCGCCCCATTAGTGGTTCTCCATGAAACATTACCATTGCTAGGCCGGTATTATAAACCACACCGTCTTCCAACCTGCACAACAATGGTTCAGAGTTCTCGCCAACATACGCGCCATTAGCGTACTTTTCTTCAGCAAGCATATCAGGGATCAAAATTGAAACATTCTTCTGATGTATTGCCCTGTTCAGACAATCCACATTCGATGGACAAACCAGTCTATTCCGTTTTAGTTTTAATGCATAAGTTTCATCACCATTATCGGCTATGGAACTGTATTCTGTTCGGTAGAAAAGTTTAATGCCTGAGGCGAACATCTCATCCAAATTTTGAATTGGTGTTTTGTACCCGGATTCAATAAGAAACGTTGTGAGAAATGCCTGGAACACTGCGCTGAAAGCGAGAGAGAAAACCACCCATGCGAGGAAGAAGGAACGTAGTGACGGTGTGCGAGGCATCGTTGACACTGACACCCCTAGTATGACAGCCCAGAAGTTTGTCAACGAACTTGACAATGAGTTGCAATTTTGCCACTCCAACGTGCAGCTGTATCGCCCAATAAGTGTACTCAAAACGGCTGCAATCACAATCGATACGATCAGAACTAACCACAGTTCCACAGAGAGTATTCTAAAGATGCTGCTCCATCTTGGATATTTGACAGAACACGGTACATACCAGCGGACATTCATCGTAAAGTAGGAATTTGTGGAATCAAGATAAGAAGAAAACAAATCATGTGTACCCAAACTACCTAAAGCTATATAAACTTCCTTTGAAATCATAGCCCTAATTATATCCACCGGATTTCCTTCTCTTTCTGAAAGTTTTGCTAGAGGTAGACGAGTGAAAATCATATTCATCTGTTGCAAAACAATCTTTAGTAAAGAAACCTCAACGCCTTTTATATCGGTCCGAACAATACCTTGCGGGTCTTTGTAATGATAATACACCGTTGTAAAATACCAATTACCGTCCCTTACAAATGCTTTTATAGAACATCCATTGAGGCTGTTACTGATCTTTCGTAGAAACAAGTCAGTATTTTTGGTAAAGTTCCCTTGTGCAGAAATAACCCAACTGTCCAGTAAGGTGATATCACTTACCTCAGTACAACGAGCTGAATTTTGATATGGAAACCAAGTGTACACAAACAATATGATAGCTTTTTGTACATCGATATCTTTTTTCGGGCTTTTATATAATTTGTGTATCACATCATATTTTAGGCTTAAGATAATGCAGTTATATATTCTAAATATTGAGAAATAATCAAATATGTCCATTTGTTGCGACACTGAGAATTCATTAGCTCCAGCCACAACAAACCGAGATTCAGAATTCCATAATCTTGTGTATCTGAAATTTTGTTGAACTAACCCATTAAATTCAACCTGAAAATTTTTTATATTCCCATCCGTTATTAATATAATGTAACTGCCATCTCTATCTATGAAGTCTGATTTTTCCGGTATGCTAATATTTCCATCAACATTAACAACGACAGGCCAGATAGAAGTTCTGTGAATCTCTGAAATCAGTTCCTGTTGCACATCTCGGTAGGTGGCTGGCGATGATATCACCAGAGATCGTCCTGGTGCGAAATATCTGTGGCTGATGTATGACAGACAGCGCACCAAGTGGATTTCGTGTAAAGTAAGGGATGTAGTCGGCAGCATTTTTCCATTTGTAATGGTGCTGGAGAGCAATAACACCAACAGGATGACCAAAATTTTTTCATTCTGCAAAAAACCCAACACACTGTCAGTAACTCAGTAACGAATATTTCTCTATTTATTTAATTATATTCTATTCCTTTAACAGGGCAGGTTTATCTGACGCTCTCCCCCAATGTTGCAACATTTTTAACATCTATGTTCCTTTCTCATTTTGTCAGATTCATTTATTCGTTTTATTTTTAGGGATGGTTCAGAAGTTATGCTCTCGTATATTTCATGCTTCGTTTACTTTCATTTCAATACTCGTTTCTACTAATTTGGATGCACTTTCGTACTGGATTTCTTAGGGTAACGTTACCTTAGATTTCTCCCTATGTAAATTTTCAGTGAACTCACATTCTATGTTTCCTCCGCTTGCAAAATTCTATTTTCAATATTTTTTCTTTTAATATTATGTGTATGATGTTGAAACCAAAATGCAATCGTCGCAGTGGATGGGGAAAGGATCTTCTCGACCAAAAAACACGGACGATTCAGACAACATTCAAGGTGATAATGACTGTGTTTTTTGGTTGGAAAGCATTTTCAATCATTAGTTTTGTAACACGTAGTCCGATGGTAAACAAAGTGTTATACCAGGAAGTTTTTGCGCCTTTGAGGTATATTGTGCGCAGAAAGAGGCCAGAATTGTGGGAAACTAGATTTCGAAGTTGCACCACGAAAATGGGCCGTCTCACGAGTTGCTTCTCATCCCCAGTTATCTGGCAAAATATCCGACATCCGTTTTGCCCCATTCACCATACTATCCGGATTTACAACCAGCAGAATTTATCCTGTTTCGGAATATTGAAACGAGTTTGAAAGGAAGTAATTTCCAATCCATAGAGGAGATACAGGAAAGATAAGATAAGATTACTGCGCGCCACCACATATATTGTGTTCCAGGAAGGATTCCAATAATTAAAGAAATGTTGTCCTAAGTGTATCGCCAGTAGAAGAATCTACTTTGAAGTGTAAAGTGCTTAAAAAGCAGAAAATGAGGAATAAAACTTTTAAACAAAAGACTATTTTTTTAAGCACACCTTTTATAGGATAAAATTATAAATTTTAATTTCTTATATAAAATTTATTTGCTCCTTCTCTGTTGAAGTATGCCTAAGGGTAAAGAGAAAATTTTCATCTTTATACTTCCTTCTATAAATCTTTCAAATATGGTGAAAGCAGAAACAAATGAACCAAATTTACCAAAAAGGAGATTTTATTGAATATTATACCTTACAAAATGTTTATCAAGTTGGTTTAATTGGCCTAATTTCTTCCCCAATAATCTTCGTTTTTTCTCAAGTCCCAAGTTCGCATGTCTGAATGAGGCCAAAGCCTCGCAATCACAAAGAATATGAGACGTGGTTTCGTCTCTCACACCGCACTTCCTACAAAAAGGGCCGTCAAGCAGCCCCAGTAGGTAACGATGTTTCCTCAAGGTGTTATAATCTTAAAAAGGCCTGTTTCAACCCTGGATTGAATCCTATTAAAGGTCATAAATTTTGCATTCTTACCCAGATAGGTTCCCGAGATAAATTCTGAAGCCTGAATTTGTGTATCACCAAGAACTCGCCATACGGCCACATGTTGTTTGACCAACCAGCGACCGAGCCTCTATTGTAAATCTCACCTAGATAAGCTCAGGGCCAGCTCGGGGCCAAGAAACCTGACAGCAGTGCCGCCCCTAGCGAGCTCAAAAGTGATTTCATTACTCATATTCCAGCATGTTCGAGGACCCAAAATAATCCCATCGTATGCCGAATAGAGACAACATTCAACGCCTTTTGGCACTGGTGAACCAAAGGAGACTTTTCTAACGGTCTTAAGGACTTTCGAGGCCGCTAAACTATCGGAGCAGATACTCACGTATTTGTCCAGTCTATTCTGAGATTGAATCTCATAGTCACAGTCCAAGATAGCATATATCTCCACCTAAAACTGTTTTGAATATCCACATAGGGAAAAGCTGAGACTTCGTCCTACCGATTGACCATAGAATCCAGCCACGGTCCCCTCCCTCATCTTGGACACATTTGTAAATCAGACAGGCTCTTTGACTACAGGAAGAGACCAGTTGCTCTAGTCCAATCGTCAACATGGTAACCCTATATTGGGGTTCAAAATTATATATGGGATTTGCCTGTTTAAACCGCGTCAAAATAATGCCGTGTCCTCGTTTGGGTTGTAGGTTAGACAAACATCCCAGACTCCAGAGTCGACGTGCAGCTGACGTAGCCTCACTATGAACCACCAATACCAGGAGGAGGGGGGGGGGGGGAAAAAAAAAGGTGTTCCAACGAAATGGGGGGAAACGTCCCAGTCCCACCTTTTTTCCTAAAGAGGTTAAACTTTTAACCCCTGTTTTGTTTCTGTTGGCC
>Ga0123357_10008009_pt1 | contig 13145 bp, 4 predicted proteins | sample TergutEmb28metaG_FD_89873 | JGI IMG/M metagenome (GOLD analysis project Ga0123357, IMG submission 89873) | Embiratermes neotenicus P4 segment gut microbial communities from Petit-Saut dam, French Guiana - Emb289 P4 | ecosystem: Host-associated > Arthropoda: Insects > Digestive system > Gut ...
GAGGTGGACCGAAACATGTTGGAGATACTAGGAATCTAATGTGAGACACGCACTGTAATGGTGTTTTAAGGTGTTTTAATAAACAAGTGCAATTTGTTGGTGTAATTTTATCAATCTTAACGTTGTTACACGAAATTGGATTAGAAGCTACATTTTCTATGTACATCAATTCGAATTTTGAACATAAAACTTGTGACACTGCTAACATCGGTCTTACACGGTGTTTGATTCTTCGACCGGAAATCACTAAGATACGGTTCATGTTTTATGACCTTCTTGATCTATATCGATAATTAATTTCAGAATCCTTGCTAACTTCCTTTACCGGTTACCATGTTTGGAATAATATTAATCGTAGTTCGAAGAACGCTTGCTGCGCTATATGGTAATAGTCTGTAGTGTCTGCAGATACACTCGTAACCGGACAGGAGAAATTATTTTAATCGTAAGGACGAATAATACGGCGCTGTGCCGAGAGTAATATAACATAATGCAGTAAACATATGCGTCTTCCTGCAGCTCTTAACGTACTGAAACTTGGCTTTAATTTTACGCAGGATATTTAGTTTAACCTTTTACAGCACTGTACACAAGTCCTGAAAGTCAGATGCAAGTTATTATACCCATGATACGTATTTATGTGCTTCATATGATTATAAAACTTAATTTCCGTCACAAGGTTTAACAGATTTGTCTTTTTAATAAAGCCACGGTGTTTTGTATGACGTAAGAACTGATTTTTTTTTTAAATTTGGCCCTTTTTAGATGAACTTCACGTAAAAAGGGGTTAACTGGTATTACAGCTCTAGTGCTTGTGGTCATTAAGCTGTGCAGCAGAATAACAACGAACCTTAAGGAGCTCATGTCAGGCCATTCAGAAGATCTTTCAGTCTGCATGGTCTTCCGGAACTCATACCAGCCGATGTTACTGCATTTGTAGTTTTCACGGTACTCGCATTTGTATAACCGTTGGAAGTTCATTGATAATTATCATAATTATTACACTGTTAAGTTTTATTCATCTTTATTTCTTCTATGAAGAACCTTCTTGTTAGCTTACTTTTAATCGGATTCTGAGGTAGTCATTTTCCCACTCCTTAAGCTAGTTATTCAAGGTTGAAACACTTTAACTTCTTTGATCTTTATTGAAGCCATCGCCGTGTGTTAACTATCAAATAACTTCTTCGAAGATAGTAATATTTTGGGAATTAAAGGGTAGCGTTGACTTTAAGTACGAACAGAATTGACAAATGAAAACTGTACCTTCTGCTCACGGAGTTAATTGATGTATGTCCTGTGTTTCTCAGACCGAACCAAGATTATGTGCCTACAAAGTGTCAGTGAACGGAATGTGCTTTCTGCTTGGTACGAATTGAATATGTGAACGTAATCCGTGTTAATCCTAGTCTTTAAGGTGTTAATGAAGGAAAAATTTTCATTCTCCTTTGTATCATGGTAGCGTGTACAGAAATAATGATAAATTGTAGAAATGGTATATAATTCTCCGTAAAGTTTTGGACATTAGTTCTGGGAAATTGAGTAATAGTGTAATATGAGAGTTATTTGGACGATGCACTGAAAATAGGGACAGTCTGTGTCCATTTATAAGTAGCAACGGTACAACACATGCTCTATTTTTTTTCTGAGTGAGGTTTGAGCTTACCACGAGAATGACTATAAACATATGTTTTTATGGGATGTGAAAAATTGTAGTCTGGCAGACGTGTACCGACTTTACCTGGGAATTTTCTGTTTGTTATCATCAGAGTAGATGAGTACCCATCCACATAATCTTATAATGAAGGCAGAAGATGCCTCTGAAACTTTTTTTTTACTGCACTACACGGCATCATATCCGACTCGAATGCAATCTTCTTCACTAGTACTCGAAATATGTCTGTGCCATATGCCTGATAATAAAACATTGTGTCTTGTTCTCTGTTTAAAATGAGTGGCACAATAATACCTTCTTTCGTAGTTCCAGACACTTACCGGCGGGAAACTTATCACTCTTTCTCTTGCAGTAATGTGGAACACGAAAAGAAAGTGGGATAACTTTAGTTGCTCTCCCTCTTGACACTGATAAATTTCAGTGAAGGAGAAGAATGGGCTGGCCATCTAGTAAGAATGACTGATGATGGGACCGTAAAGAAAATATTTCTGCGGAAACCAGAAGGAATAAGAAAAGCAGGAAGATCAAAATGAAGGTGGCTAGGCTGTTGGGAATGACCGTAATAGATGGGTGTCAAGAGACGTAGGAAGGAAACAGAAGACATATCTGCATGGAGGCACTAGTTAAGCTACAAGGGCCGTATGCCAATGAAGAAGAATGTTAAAGAGATTATTCACTTTTTGTTTTTAAGCTTTTGCCATGTTCTAAATGTAATTTGTTCCTTTTTGGGTAATTCCCCGGCGTCTGAATTCTAATTTCTGACGTTTCGAAACACACTGTCGGTTCCATCTTCATAGGCAGGTGAATGAAGTATACTTCATACTTCATTCACCTGCCTATGAAAATGGAACCGCCAGTGAGTTCCGAAACGTCGGCAATTAGAACTCAGACGCCGGGGAATTACCCAAAAAGTAACAAATTACAGATTATTCACTTGTTTTCTTCGAGGGTGTAAGATGAATCAATCTCATTACAGGCCCGAAGTGCTCAGAGGTTTCCAGGAAGTTAAGGTTCCCAGATTACGTGAAAATGGCCCAGGATGGTGGTAAGGTTGTCAGCCTTACGTACCGGCCACTTTTACCCCCAGGAAATACTCCTGGTACTGAGTCGACCCCAGGGCCCTAGTGCGATCGGAAGGATTATGTGAATGAAAATTTCCAATGACACCATCTTGAATCGAACCAGCGACCTTCCGATTTGTAGCACAGCACCTTAACCACTGTGCTACCGCGATCCCCGCGTAACTATAAACGTAGAAATATTAAGATTATTTGGGAATTCTGGAATGGATTATTTTCACGTGTTAGCGTGTGAATCAAAAAACATTCTTCCCAATGCATAGTTCAGTGTTAACCTTGTTTAATATTTCACTACATTAACCAGAAATGTCAAGTAAATAATAGAGCAGATTGTTGCAGTTGCAAGATATCCGAGGCTCATTTTGTAGACACCGGCTTAAAAATGACTATACGCATTGACGCTTTCCGTGGGTTTTCTTAGTATTTTCTTGTGATTTGAAATAATGCGCGGTCATTTCATTCCAAATTACTACCCACTCAACAATACACGCTTACCTTCACTTGTCGCTTGACCTTGCACTTCCCAACAGGATTTCCTTTCCTTGGATTTTAAAATTCCAGTAATTAAGGCTTGCAGCTCGTATCAAAATCTACTGAAAACTTAAAAGTTCCTTCGCCCAACTATAACGTTTTAAAAGTCCGTTTTGTATCAGCTCACCACAATTAAATTCCTTCGTAGCAGAATTTCTTAAATATCTGCCTTATAAACTCATTTGACATATTGCTTCATGAATTAGAAATCATCCTCGATATGCGCTACCTTGTATATTTAGAACTCTATTACGGCGGGCTGTACTTTTACCAAGGAATTACATGCTAAATTTTTAAACGCAAAGTCAGAGTAAGGAACGGAAACGTAGCTAATACAAACGCGATAGTAATAGAATTTTTTACCGGTTTATTAATTTCGTAAATGAGCTTACGGAAATAATAGTGTACTTTTCGTTTTACTTGACTTGTATAAATTACGAAAAAAAAAGAGCAAATACTGAAAATAATTCACCTTCGCTGTCAAATATTTAGTATCCATTCTTTTTAACTGTATACGCAGACTGCATTCTACCATTTGATGCAGTACGAAGTGATTCAGGAGAGGTCGGTATTTTGGGGGTTCACATCATTGATCATTGTGAGAGGAAAAAGAAAAAGTCTGAATATATGTTTGTGTCTAATTTCTTTTGGTTACCGTGATAGAGCTGTTGTATGGTTTCTTCTGGGTAATTCCCCGGCGTCTGAATTTTATATGTCGACGTTTCGGAACACTGTTCCATCTTCATAGGCAGGTGGGTACCTACCTGCCTATGGAGATGGAACAGACAGAGTGTTCCGAAATGTCGGCATATAAAATTCAGACGCCGGGGAATTACCCAGAAGAACGCACAGAACATTCAGAACACGGCGAAAGTTTTAAATCGAGATAGAGCTGTTAGAATCTTCAGAACTAACTCGCTTATATTTTTATTTGTGGGGTTGGATTAAGAACTTAGTTTACAAAAGAAAAGTGAATGCACGAGACGAATTGCTTGCTCGCATTTGGAATGATGCTGCCACCGTTAAGAGAAATGAAGTTCAGCTCAGACGAACGACACATTATCTTCGCGCAAGAATTATAAAGTGCATTGAGGTTAACTGTAAGATTTTCCAAAATGTATTGTTAATTGCAACAAATTTGTCATTTCTTTGTAACAATATTTTAATTTAAATTTTAAAGTAAAATTAAAATCAAATTAACAAGTAATTTCTCTTTACTACCATTCAAAATGCTTGTACATTTGTAGATGTAAATAGTTCTATCTCGACTTTTATGTTACTCTTTGCGTTACTCTTTAAATTAAAGTTAAATTAAAATTAACAATAAGTAATTTCTCTTTCTTTATTAAAATTCACAATATTTGTAGATTCAAACTTCTCTATCTCGGCATCCTTTCTGAATTAGCCACATGTTCATATGAACATTTCTTTCTCACAGTGACACATACACACCTACTTTCACCTTCCAATATACCGACCATTCCTGCTTTCACTATGTATATACCTCGTAAGTCTATTTAATATGGAGTTGATAAGGTAAAGTTTCCCTGTGCTTAATTAATCATCACACCACAAAGACACAATAGGAAATTCAGATGTTGCTGTGTGCATGATTGACCTCAGACCTAGTCGTATGTCGGTGGCCAGATTCAGAGCATTAGTTCCAAAGTATCCTCGGGAAAGGTTTCCATTTTCCATTGATTGGTGGTTGGCTGGTGCGCAGAGCCGGTCTGCACTTGATGCTGTAGAGAAGAAAATATGCTCGTTTGACTCTGAGCCGGAGTGACAGATATTCCTCTTTCTGCCAGGCCACAGGTAAAAAAGAAGCACGGCCAGTTTTATCCAGTCATGTAACCCATCACCCCGTTCAATTAACTGTATTTCAGAGCTGAAACCGTAACGTCTTCCCAACTAAAACCTCATTCCGGATTTTCTAATTGCAAAATGGGACCTCCTTCTACCAGAAACCCGAGTCCTTCACATCAACTCGGCCTTGCCTTCAGCCGAGATCATGAAACTCACTGAATCAGAGACACTCACTGTCCCAGCTGCTAAGGTACTGTTTGCAGATTGAGCTATGAGTTTCGAAAGCAGCGATTCGTTAACGAGACAGGGGTTAGGTCTTTTTTGTTTGATTTCCTGTTTGCTAGGTTGATCGGTCGATGGTGGCCCTTGGTAACGATTGCGCAAACTCAACATTCACAGTCGTCAGGGTTACGTCTCTCTGTACATTTACAATTTCCTGTGCCAGATATATTTTATTTCTCGTGGAGATTCGCATATACTACAGAGAGATGGCGCTTAATACAATAAACTCGAGCCTCCTCAGGGGAACGGACGATGATATTATTTGACGTCCTTCTGAGGAAAAGAACCAGTCGCAGACTACACTGCACATGATAATAAAATTTCTGGTTCCATAAATGGAGGGAAATTTTTCGTCTAGATGAAAGACTGTTAAGTTGCTGAACGACCTGTTTTTAAGGAGTTTACCTAATTCGTGGATTTTTTAATACCTGTGTGAAACCCTGTGTCACTCTTCATGTTTGCAACGAAATCACTTAAAAATGTGTGTATATTTAGGAGTGTATTCTATCCACAGTTTGCTATTATTATATACAGTTCCGCTTTTAGACACATCATTTACTGACAGTGCAGCGTGTCCGCCGTTTCAACTCAATGTATTTCATTTCGCCTACCTACAATTTCAGCTGCAGAAACACGACCTCCACTTTTTCAAGCATCCTTTGTTTCCCTCTAAGTCATTTAACCTACTGCTGTTTTGTACTTCGTAGCTGACCTGTGTTATATCCGGTAAAACTGTGTTTTTGGATTTTAATATAGGTGTATAAAACCTTTCTTCTACAGGTATGTTTATATCTGTATATGATTTGTGTTCTAAGTTCACTACTTTTTTATCTGTATGCAGTAATGGAGACCCGAATAAAACAAATCAATAGAAATATCATTAATTCACGTGGTTTTAAAGCTATTATTGTACCTCAGTTCATAATTGAAGTCATGTTTAATGTTTTTATGCCGATCTTGTAAGAATGATGAAAAGCAAAGCTGATGCGAGTTTATGCAAAAGGCGTACAATAAGATCCGCTGCAATTGTATACAACAGGTTTGTTCATTAAGATGGTAAACATTTGTGGTTGTTTGTGTCATATTTATAAAAACTCGATAGATAAACTGGCATAGATGTAGGCGGATAAGGTGTGGTGTTATGTGGGATAGCTGCAGTATGTAAAATGCCATGAAATTCAATAATTTCCTTTTTCATTGCTATTATTGTACCTAGTATACTATGCCTATTAGTATGGCATTCTTTATTACAAAAAATATATTTGGAATTTTATAATTTTTATCGAAATAATAATCCTTATTAGTGGAATCTGTATAACGAAAATTGAAGTCGAAAATTGAATTTTTAAATAATTATTTTATGTTGACACCGAATTCATGACGTATGTTTAAACAGTCTCGTTAATAAATTTAAGTATTGTGCCATTCGCTGATAAGTCTGATAGATTCAAAAGACTTTTTAAACCCCAGTCGTAGCTATTTGTATCAAAATGTTTAATGTAAAAATACGTTACATTCTGCCCACGGTGTGGATCTGTGTGCGTTTTATGGATTTCGGGAAAAACAGTGATTATTTCGTTGTACAGCATTACATGATTGGGTTTGTAAATGAATCGTAATATACGCTACAGTTTAATCTTAATTTTTAAAGCGTACCAACCGAAGTCTAACACAATTTTGTAATCCACTCTTTTTAAAGCTCATTTTCCGTTAGTTTGTAGCTGCTGATACGCCTTTAAATTCATTACCATTGTGTACGAGAACAGTAAAATATTAAGGTGAACGAGCTTTAAAATTGACTTATGGATTTGAAATATTATTTGCAGGTTGGGATCATATGTTCCTGCATGAGTACTCTTTGCTAAGAAAATTTCAATTAAGTTACACGAAATAAGCCAGCTCTTTGATTCGATCGCCCTCCGTCTCTCTACCTCACATCATTGTATCTGCTGTGACAGTTTCTTGAAGAGTGATTACGCCGTAAGTGCCTACGTCTCAAATCTTGGCAAACAAAACAGTCGGGTAGATTGGAAATCAAAGCATGAAAGGTAGCTTGTTACTGCTGTGTCTGCATCGAAGCAGAATAAAATGAAATCGACTCAGAGCACAGATTCAAGTTTTCGCTGTGATCAGAAACGTTTAAAACCTCTTGCACACAACTGCTGTTTCTGGGTCCAGTGTTTTGGTAATGACGAGCCATGAAATCAAGACCCTATATTTAAGGCAGCAAACAGTGAGATACGAGCATAAATCGTAAAGCGTAATTGTAATTGTGAATTGTGTAGTTTTACAAAGTATTATTATTATTATTATTATTATTATTATTATTATTATTATAATAGATTAATTACAGACTACTCAGTATATGATGCTCTTCGTAGCGCTAAGGACCGTCTTTCACCCAGATTCTTTACTGCGTCGAATATTGTCAGTAGCAATATCGATATTTTCAATCACCATTGTTTTTCTCCATAGCATACAATTAAATATATGCTATTTGATTTCTAATTCGTTTTATACACAGGTCTCTTAACCTATGGCTCATTCTACTATTCGGCGTCAGTTTTGCCTGTTTATTAATTCCTTGTGTACTTTGAGTGGTTTCATATGTATTATCCTACACTGTTTTAAATTCTTCTGTTTTAGGGGTGTTCGCAAATTGCGAAACGCGACTATTAGCATCGTCGTACTGTGTGTCTGTCTGTTCACATGGAATAATTCGGCTCCCACTCGACAGATTTTAGTGAAATTTGATATTTGAGGATTTTTCGAATACCTGTCGAGAGAATTACAGAGATTGGTAGGTCCAGTCTACACTGCGTAACGTCCCAGAAGAGCAGAGTTTCCATTTACACCGCAGCTGAAATCAGAAAATACGAGAAAATTCAAGTTTGATTGAAATATGACAAAAATAACGGATACTGTACATGAAGTCTTATGTACATTTGTGATAATATCTCGCTGAATGCTTCTTAGAATGAGAAATTTCTGATACAGTAGTTATAGAGAGATTCAAAGATTCAAAACACGTGTTAATGTTCAATATTTATTTAATCAAAATCATGTCATGCATGAAATAATGTGGGATAACATGATAGAGTCAGACAGGCCACATATGACAGTATAACGTTGAGCAAAAAAGATGCGATTGGCATGCTGGATACCTAAGGCTACAAACACATACAGAATAATAACAACGGATGCTTTTTCATGATAACAATGTGTACGCGAACACATCCCAGTGTATGTTCTACATATATTGGAATCTTGTCAATTTTGTATCTCCTTTTTCATACTGTTCCTTACATTGTACACGTAACACTATTATAGTTTTCTCTTTAGCTGCCTGCTTGTTGCTTAATTTTCTTGATCTGTTCTTTTTAAGTGTTCCTTAAGTAAACTGTATGTAGCTGACTCTTCTCCTCTAGTATATGTTTGTGATTTGTCTGTAATTGGAGCACGGGCTGTTTAGTGCTCACGAGATTAAACTTGCAATACTACTACTACTACTACTACTACTACTACTACTGCCGCTGCCGCCGCCGCTTCAACGTACAACAGATTTTTGAACTATTATAAACTGAAGGTTTTTTTAATTCAGTGAAATCAGAATTCTGTAGGTTTCAGTCAGAGATGATTTTTGTTGGTGACGACATGAGATTGTATGGCTGATATCCATTTTATCTGGCTGTTCACTTATCACTTTGTGATGTAACAGTGAATAATTTCCACGATTTCTAATACTAAATCACAACTAATCGATAAGCAATTTTGTTTATGTGCGTATATATATATATATATATATATATTCCCGTCCTCGGAACTGACGAATCACATAACTTATTGAGGTTGTTTTGCATTGATTACGGGTCGGATATCACAGTCGATTGTAATCACTTACCCAGAAAATTTGTCCAGGAGCAACTCCTAGGAGATTAAAACTGAAAGAAAACTTGTGCCCCTTTTGTAAAATTGACTCATTTTTCGACTCTGTTTTTAAATCAGTAGAATATGTAGTTTGAAAATACTGCGGAAAAACAAAACCATTTAATTAATGGGTGGGAGATATTAAACTTGTTTGGCTTATCTTTTGCTTATTTGCAGAGATGCGGAAATAAGAGAAGGAAATTTCTTTCTAAAATTCATATCACATCCGGTATACGTTTTGCAACTGTTTTGCGATAGCGCAAAATACTGAGGAAGATGAGAACTGCATATAAATCGCTTGATCAGAAAAGCAGCAATTTTCGTGGGAGATAGAGTTCTGCTGAGTTGCGTATGTTCTGCGTTGAGCGGCAGAATAATTGTTGAAAAATATATCGGAAACAATGCAGAAAGTAGTGGTCATAACCTATTTTATATGCTGTTTTAGTCTTTGCCTACAGGGACTGAGGTACTGATGTCCATAGAGACACCTGTACGTCGTGATTGTGATTTGTGGCACCGTGCTTGTTAAACATCAATACGGGTGTGAAAGATTTAGATGTGCCTGAAGACCGTCCACCTAATTTCACCTTTTCTTTTGATTATTCTTACTTTCTTAGGCGAGTGGTCGCTTTTGAGCAGAACACGGATATTTCCATCACTTATACTATCTTCTACATCAACGTATTCGACCTCAGTATTTTTCTAGCTTCATCTCGGCTATTCGATGAAGGAACTGTCTTCATGACGCTTTCAGATAAGTCCTCCTTTATATTTATGCCCCCTGAAGAGAGTTTGTCCCGGTATTTTAAATAAACTGCTTTCCTTGTTGGTCTTCGGATCCTTATTTCATACATTCGGACTCTCTCTACCTTTCCTTTTCGTCACTCTAGGGATTCGGCAGCTGGAGTTTACTGGACTATCTTGGAAAATGAATTTCATAAGTGAAAGGATCCTCACTTCCTCAAGCACACAGAGGTTATTTTAACAGACAAGATTATATTTGAGAGGTGTACAGGGGTATGACAAATTGCTGTCAGGCGTCAAATCAGTTCAGTTTATAATAAATAACCAGGCAAACTGCAGACGTTTTACATCCATGTAATGTAGGTTTGAATAGAAGAAACATGTTTGGTGTGAGGAGATAGGTGAAAATTTACCTCCTCTATTTCAACTGCGCCCAACCTGATGTAATAAGGCAGGCTGTATTTGAAGAAAATATATATTTGTAATTACAACCACCATGGCAATAGAAACTACTACTATATTGTAACCATAGTTAATTTTATACTTGTTCATTCTCACGACATTTGAAAACGCTGAAGTTTGGCTAGATGTCATAAAAACACATATTTTTAAAAGCATCTTCGTTAAACGTTCGAAAGATGGCTTCTATGCAGTATTGTAACCAGTAAATTTAGAAGAACAAGGTAATTAATGACATATTTTATTTTTAAACGATGTAATTTCTTTTGGTATCTCAGACTCTTAACAGCTGAAAGTTACATCCTCGAAATTTAGGCAGTTTGGTACACATTGTTTGTGAATCGGAGGTTATCCAATTGTAAATAGCATAGATTGTGTCCTGAACAATAAACCACCGCGTCTAATATTTCCAGATGTCTGGTTTGAAATTTTATTTGTTCAGTCGCTCATCAGCCCGTGAAAAGAGTGGGATCTGTGACTGAAACATCCTTCTTCTGTGAGACTAAACTTCGGTGGATGCTTCTTCGCCCATTTAAGCTAGAACGGATGGCCAAAATCAGAAAACAAATTTACAGTTATGTAAAAAAGACGGATCTGCGGTCACGATGGAAAAGTAAAAATTCAGAGATCTCAACCCTGAGCGACTATCAATCGCAGGTATCAAGTTTCATTTTTTATATCCATACGAAGAGCGTCTGACTATGGCTTATTGAAAGCCGTTACGTATCTATTTATCTGGGTTTTGTACCATCGACGGACAAGATGTGATTGAAGTATTCAATAGCTTTTTTTTCTATTTGTACCAAAACCGAACGAATAGCCTAGAGATATGTTTGTCTCAACTGTAGTAAGACTTTTTTTTAACGTGCGCCATCCCCGTTCTGTCAATACCGATAAGTATCAATAAAGCAGTCTCTAGAGTGACTGTTTCATTATTACTTATCGTAGAAAGACTGTTGGTTTCTTCTCTGAGAATAAAAATTTATGTTGATTTCCGAGTCTACACGTGTCCTTCTTTTTTCTTGGAATGTGTCATATGTTTTGTTGGTTGAAACTCGGTTATGGAAACAAACAATATTTATTTCAGGCGCATTCCCTTCCGGTTGGATCGCCTGTTAAATTCGTTACGTACGTCCTTCTCCCTATCCGCCTGTAGGCATGGATGGAACTCGGAGAACACTTGAACGGAATTTGATGAAACTTATTATCGTATAGTTTTAAAAAGGGCTGTTCAATCATTTTTAGTTGAAGTCGGACAAAACTGTCGGAATCTTCATTATAAAATAAATTTTACTAGGCAGAAGCAAAAGTAAGAGGGATTTACTAATTACATCGTGTACAACAGTCCGTGACATATGCGAAGTGCGTAATTTGTGAGCATAATCGCCCTCTCTTTCAATGCATATTGCATAGGCCCTAAAAGCCTTCTGATCCCATATGTGAGGAAATTTGTTTAGGTTTTGATGGAAACAACATGTGCACCGCGTCTTTAACCCCATTCACAGTGGCAAATATTATTTCAGGCAGGGCCGTTTTAGTGGTCCAAACATGTGATAATCCGATTGAGCAGAAGTTGAAATTTCAATTGCCTGATTGCTTCAATAGTAGCTGCCGCGAAATTCGGACCCGCGTTATCGTGTGGCAAAAATAACCTCGTGGAGAATAATTCTGTGTGCTTGTTGCGAATTGCCTGCTAATCCTATAAATTTAAAATATTTTGATGCCGTCTGACCACAAACAAGTGAACACAGCTTGCTCTTCTGCAACCGTAATATCCAAAAATGATTTGTTAACAAACACCGCACAAACCAGACTTGACAATGACTCGTCGCGACAGTGCCTAGTAAGAAGTTAGTGAGAAAACCGCCAGTTTTCGCAATGTTTCGATTGCAGCGCCTCTACAGGCAAATCCACTCTACGTTTCATTCACCTTTGTATTTCTGTACACATGTGTGACGCTACTGCCTAAATATATACCCGGAGCGGAGAACACATCTAAACAAACTTTGTGGAGAACAAAACACACGTTTTATGTCCAATATATTTTCCATAAATTTTACGGTTTTATAGATCACTAAAGAAAAGGATGAAGCCTACACATTTCCAGACTTGAATGTTGAAAAATTCAAAGAGGCCCAAACATACGTCTACCATCCTCGCCTACGAAAACAAAAGAAATTATTGATTGCGTTTGGACAGCGCTGAAAAGTGGTCTGTTTTATTGTATTAATGAATTGCTCCATTCAATTACGCCCTAGAACCGCGTATACACACACACACGCACACACGCACACACACACACACATATACATATATACAGGGGTGCCAAAAATGTATACACATTTTAAGAGATGTTATCTATGTATTACTTTTCGAAGTTGAATTGAATTATGGTAACAATGTGTAGTAGGAAGTTTGCGGCGTCACCATGCGACAGGCAGGACAGTCAAAGAAAATGGCGAAAGCACGGTTTAAATAGAGCTTGTTCCTGTCTTAAAATGTGTATACTTTTTTTTGGCACCCTCTTTATATATATACAGGGTGTCCCAGGAGGAAAGGGCGTAATTTCGGGAGAGTGTTCCTTAGGTCAAACTATACCGATATAACCCAAAACACCTATATCCAAAGTTCAATGGTTACGGAGA
>Ga0123357_10008010_pt1 | contig 13145 bp, 23 predicted proteins | sample TergutEmb28metaG_FD_89873 | JGI IMG/M metagenome (GOLD analysis project Ga0123357, IMG submission 89873) | Embiratermes neotenicus P4 segment gut microbial communities from Petit-Saut dam, French Guiana - Emb289 P4 | ecosystem: Host-associated > Arthropoda: Insects > Digestive system > Gut ...
CTTTTTCTCCGGGCCGGCGACGAGCACGATTTTTTCGGCGAGCATGATATCGCGTATGCCCATCGACAGGGCGTGCCTCGGGACTTCGGACTGATCGGCGAAAAACCTCGCGTTCGCGTTGATCGTGCTTTCTGTCAGCGTTGCTACCTGCGTGCGGGCAGGAAAGACGTCCGCCGGCTCGTTGAAGCCTATATGGCCGTTGGGCCCGATGCCGAGCAGCTGCAGTCCGATACCGCCCGCGGCGTCAATCACCTTGTCGTAACGCAAGCACTCTGCGGCGGGGTCCTTCGCGGTCCCGTCCGGCAGGTTCGTGCGGGCCGGGTCGATATTGATATGCGAAAAAAGGTTTTCGTCCATGAAGTATCTGTAGCTCTGGTCGTGCGAGCCCGGAAGCCCGACGTATTCGTCGAGGTTGATCGTGGTAACTTTCGAGAAATCGATTTCACCGGCCGCGCATCTTCTGATGAGTTCGCGGTAAAGCGGCAGCGGTGTCGAGCCCGTGGCCAGCCCGAGAACGATGTCAGGCTTCTTCCTTATTTCTTCCGAAAAAATACCGGCTGCGAGTGCGCCCATCTCTTCTTTTGTTGCCGTTATAATAATTTTCAATGCCTTACCTCCCTGATTTTCTTTTGAATTTACCGCCTGCGCCATTATATTACATATCGCCAAATTGTCCGAAAAGCTTGCCGTGCGTCAGGCTCAAAGCAGCCGGAAATAATCCGCTTTGAAAGCCCCTTTATCGAGGGCCGTTTGCAATGTTTGGATCAACCTGTCATTGTCGGCAGGCAGATTTCCTTTGAGGGGCACGTAGTTCGACGCGTGGTTGCTCCTGAATACGCACTCCTTTTCAGGACGGGCGAGGTCGAGCAGCAACAGCGTTTCCTCCGCGACCTCTTCCGGCGTCATGAATTTGAACCGCCCGGCTTTCACGTCAGCGAGCATCGGTGCGCCCGGCTCCAGCAGCAGTGTCAGCAGCGCCGCGAACGAAGGGCACGATTCGGTTATGACCCTGGCGCAGCCTTCCGCGTGCTGTTTTGACAGCCCGATCCCGCCGAGCCCGGAAATAAACGTGACCGAAGCCTGTATACCCGCGTCCTCAAGCCTCCTGATCGCCGCAATTATTTCATCCGCCGTCGCGCCTTTTTTGACTATTCGTAGTATTTCGTCGTCTCCGGATTCGGCGCCGATATATACCATTTCAAGGCCGTTTTCACGCAATGAAATGAGATCCCCTGGCGTTTTTCTAAGGACATCCTTCGGCGTTCCGTATACGTTGATACGTTTGCATTCGGGGAAAAGCCGGCGCGCTTCTTCCAGTATCAGGAGCAGTTTGTCCGTGCCAAGAACCAATGCGTCGCCGTCAGCCAGGAAAAGCCTTTCGACCCTCCGGCAAATTGCCTTCGCCTCACGCAGGTCGGAAAGGACATCGTCAACCGGCCTCACGCGGAACTGCTTGTCCTTGTACATGCTGCAAAATGTGCAGGTGTCGTTTGAACAGCCGATCGTCGCTTGCACGATCAGGCTGTACGCCTCGCTGGGCGGTCTGTATATATTGCCTTCGTATTCCATAGCATTGAGTTTAACACATCCTTTATTGTAAATAATACAGGTTTGCGATATCCTGTTATCAAACATTTTTATTGGGAGGGTCAGAATGGACGGAAACAATCAAGAAATAAGAGAGACAGGCGAAGCAGCCGAATCTTCGGAAGAGCAACCGCAGACGGGTTACGGGCAACCACAAACGCCCCCGCCGGATTTTGGGCAGGGACCGCCGCCTGAGTATCCGCCCCCACTGGGCTATGAGCAGACGCCGCCTCCGGGCTATCAGCCGCCCCCGCCGGGCTACGGCCAGGCGCCCCCGCCGGTCTATGTAACGGGATACGATGAGCAGCTAATGTACAATAGGCCGATCGGGTTCCTTGAGGCATACAAAAACTACTGGCTGAACGCGTTCAATTTCAACGACCGCACGACGAGGTCCGGATACTGGTGGTATGTCCTGTTCGACTTAATAATCAGTATTATCCTTCAAGCCATCTTGTCGGCGACAGCTGTCGCGTCAATGACGGGCGCAGGCCTGATTGGTAGTACCGACCCATTCTCGATACTTGGGGCCATTATGCCAATGGCCGGATTTGGGATAGTCATTATTATATGGGATATCGTAAATATCATACCCGGCCTGTCGATAGGCATACGTCGGCTTCATGACACGGGCAGAAGATGGCCGTGGATTTTCATCAATCTCATACCGATAGTAGGGGCCATCATCTTCATCGTGTTCATGGCGACAGCTTCAAAGTTCCCGCCGAAAAACCAGTTCGGGATCCTGAGACAGGTCTGACGGATTCGGGCTGCTCATGCAGGCCGGAAAAACTGAATGATAAAGAGCGGGGCGGTATACGCGTGGCAGCGTGTATCGCCTCGTTTTTTCGTTTGTTAGAAAACCAATAACCGCGCGTTTTTATGATACGCGTGATAGCGTGTATGTATATCTTGTGCATACAGATTGAAACATCAACAATTATCGTAAAAAAATACCAAAAAACCCGAAAAAACTTCAAAAAAACCCTTGCCAAGCTTTTCCCACTCACATATAATAGGCAGGCTGCGCGTTGACGGGCGGGCTATGCCCTGCCTGACGAAAAGCGTTTCAACGAGCATGAGAATGTCACTGACCAATGACCTTAGGAGGACAAGATGGCAGACACACAGAAGATACGGATCAAGCTGAAGGCCTATGAGCCTGCGCTCCTTGACAAGGCCGCGGCGGATATAGTCGAAACCGCGAAGCGAAACGGGGCGGATGTATCGGGGCCGATTCCGCTTCCGACAGAGAAAGAAATAGTAACGATCCTGCGCGCAGTCCACAAGTACAAGGACAGCCGCGAGCAGTTTGAGCAGCGTACGCACAAGCGCCTGATCGTTTTGTCACACGCGACGTCAAAGACCATGGACGCGATGATGAACCTCGATTTGGCGGCGGGCGTTGATATCGAGATAAAGCTGTAGAGATATTGCAGAGTTGATAAAGGAAAAGCTTAGTATGATCATAGTGTATTGCGAAGGATTTTCGTTTCAGGCAAGGCAGACGATCGACGGCGAAGCAAGCGTACTATAAGTACGTGCGCGAGACGGAGTGAGGATAACGCAGCATCAAGCGAAAATACAAGCAATAGGTGATCCGCTGTAAGAGAGGTAAAACAGTATGTCAAAAACAATTATGGGAAAAAAGGTCGGGATGACCCAGATCTTTACCGAGGAAGGCGTGATGATCCCGGTCACGGTGATCGAAGCCGGCCCGAACAAGGTCGTCCAGATCAAGACAAAGGAGACCGACGGCTACGAAGCGGTCCAGATCGGGTTTTTTGACCTGAAGGAAAGCCGCGCGAACAAGCCGACGAAAGGCCACTTTGAAAAATGGGGTTCGCCTCTGAAAAAATACCTGACAGAAGTCAGGCTCGGAGAGGGCGAAACCTATGAAGCGGGACAGGAAATCACGGTTGCCGATTTCGAAGAAGGGAAAAAGATAGACGTTACCGGCACTTCAAAAGGTAAAGGCACGCAAGGCAACATCAAGCGGCATGGACACCACAGAGGCCCGATGAGCCACGGCTCAAAACACAGAAGGCTGGCCGGCGCGCTTGCCGCGGGTACATACCCGTCGCGCGTGTTCAAGGGCAACGAAGGCCCGGGCCGTATGGGCCGCGATACCGTCACCGTTCAAAATGTCGAACTCATCAAAATTATTCCCGAACGCAATATCATGCTTGTAAAAGGCGCCGTCCCGGGCGGACGCGGCGGTATCGTACGTGTACAGTACGCCGTCAAGGCAGACAACTAAAGAGGGAGGGCACACGTAAATGGCTAAAGTTACATTGTACAAAATGGACGGCAGTGAAGCGGGGAAGATCGAACTCAATGATGACATTTTCGGCATTGAAGTCAATCAGAACGCGGTCCACGACGTCGTGAAAAATTATCTGGCGAACCAGCGTCAGGGCACGCAGTCCGCAAAGACCCGCTCGGAAGTCAGAGGGGGAGGCACGAAGCCTTTCCGCCAGAAGGGGACCGGGCGCGCGCGCCAGGGGTCCAGCACCGCCCCGAACCACGTAGGCGGCGGCATTGTATTTGCGCCGAAGCCGAGGGACTACAGGTACAGCGTACCGAAGAAGGTCAAGAGGATAGCGATGCTGTCGGTCCTTACCTCAAAAGTAAATGAAAACGAGATCATCGTCGTTGACGAACTCGCCTTCGAAAATCCTAAGACAAAAGATATGAGCGCGTTTCTGGCGGCTGTCGGGGCGGCAAAAAAAGCAATCATCGTCACCGCGGAAAAAGATGAAAATGTCGTAAAATCAGCAGCGAATATCCCCGGGGTCGAGACGACATACGTAGGCCGCATGAATGTATATGAGATCCTGAACCATACGTCATTCATCCTGAGCAAGGCCGCGGCGGAGAAGATCGAGGAGGTGTATTCGGCATGAAAACGGCATATGACGTGATCATCAAACCTGTAATAACGGAACGAAGCATGGATGACGCACAGGCGCGCAAATATACTTTCAAAGTCGCGACTGACTCAAACAAGACAGAAGTAAAGCACGCGCTTGAGGAGATATTCGATATCGATATCAAGAGCGTCAACGTCATGAACGTCAGCGGCAAGAAAAAGCGCCAGGGCCGTACCATGGGCAGGACTTCCGCAAGCAAGAAGGCAATCGTTACCCTGAAGCCGAGCAGCAAAGAAATCGAATTCTTCAAGGGCTTGTAAGGAGGGACTGAGAGAATATGGGAATCAAAAAATACAATCCGACAACGCCCGGCCTGAGAGGCATGACGAGCTCCACATTTGAGGAGATCACCGCCGACAAACCGGAAAAAGGGCTGACCATCACGCTGAAAAAGTTTTCCGGGCGCAACGCGCGCGGAAAGATCACGGTCCGCCACCGCGGCGGCGGGACAAGGCTCCGCTACCGCATCATAGATTTCAAACGTGACAAAGACGGGATCCCCGCGAAAGTCAAGACGATCGAATACGATCCGGGGCGTAGCGCAAATATCGCGCTTCTCGTATACGCGGACGGCGAAAAGCGTTATATCATAGCGCCGAAAAAGCTGAAGGTCGGCGACACGGTTGTGTCGGGCGAAAGCGCTGACATCGTTGAAGGGAACGCGCTTCCGCTGAAAAACATCCCAGTCGGTACCGTCATTCACAATATCGAGATGAAGCCGGGCAAAGGCGCCCAGATGGTGCGCTCGGCCGGCGTCAAAGCGCAGCTGATGGCGAAAGAAGGAAACTACGCGTCGGTAAGACTGCCTTCCGGAGAAGTCCGTATGGTCAGGATCGAGTGCCGCGCCACCATCGGTGAGGTCGGCAACGAGGACCACGGCAATATCAAGATCGGCAAGGCCGGACGCAAGCGCCATATGGGCATCCGCCCGACAGTCAGAGGCTCTGTCATGAACCCGAACGACCACCCGCATGGCGGCGGCGAAGGCAAAGCCGGTATCGGACGCGACGGCCCGGTCACCCCGTGGGGCAAACCAGCTCTCGGGTACAAGACCCGCAAGAAGAACAAACCGTCGAACAAATACATCGTCAAAAGACGCGGTAAGAAATAGCAGGAGGAACAGCACAGGATGAGCAGATCATTGAAAAAAGGCCCGTTCGTTGAGAAAAAGCTGCTGGAGCGAATCGAAGCCCTGAACACGGCGAATCAAAAAAAGATCCTCAGGACATGGTCCAGAGCGTCGACGATTTTCCCGCAGATGGTAGGGCATACGATCGCGGTGCATGACGGCAGACGGCACGTGCCTATCTATATCACCGAAGATATGGTAGGGCACAGGCTCGGTGAATTTGCGCCGACGAGGACTTACCGCGGTCACGGTTCTGACAAGAGCACGAAGGTAAGAAAGACCCAGAAGGTTGATTTCGATGCCGTGACACAGGTTGGGTCGGCGGCTCCGGCCGCTGAAGCGGCTCCAGCCGAAGCCCCTGCCGAAACGGCCGCGGAATAGAAAGGAGACAGACATAAATGGAAGCCAAAGCTATAGCAAAATATGTGCGCATGTCTCCGATCAAGCTTCAGCCTGTCGTAGCGCTGGTGCGCGGCAAGGATTTGGAGGAGGCGCTGAATATCCTGAAATTCACGCCCGGAAAAGGCGCGGAAGTCGTTGAGAAAGTAGTGAAGTCAGCGGCGGCCAACGCGGAAAACAACCATTCGATGAACCCCGACAATCTGTATGTGGCCGAGGTTTTTGCCCACAAAGGCCCCACCATGAAAAGGTGGCGCGCCGGTTCCAAGGGGAGGGCATTCCCTATCATGAAAAGAAGCAGCCACATAGGCGTTACACTCAGGGAAAAGGAATAGGAGGTCTTTAACGCATGGGTCAAAAAGTCAGCCCTCATGGGCTCAGAGTCGGAATCATCAGCGATTGGGATTCAAAGTGGTATGCGGACAAGAAAAATTTTGCGAATTACCTGATTGAGGACCATCAGATCAGAGAGTATATCAAGCGTAAGCTTTACGTTGCCGGCATCAGCAAGATAGTTATTGAACGCGCCGCCGACAACCAGATAAAGATAAGCATGATGACGGACAAGCCCGGCGTCATCATCGGCCGCGACGGATCGGGCGTAGACGTGATCCGCAAAGCCCTCGAGGATATGACGAAGAAAGTCGTCCGTTTGAATATAATTGAAGTCAAACGCTCCGAACTTGACGCGCTGCTGACTGCGGAGAGCATAGCGCAGGCGCTTGAAAAACGCGTTTCGTTCAGAAGGGCGATGAAGCAGGCGATCGGGCGCACGATGCGCGCAAACGCGAAAGGCATCAAGGTGGTGGTTGCCGGAAGGCTCGGAGGCGCCGAAATCGCCAGGAGCGAAAAGTACAGCGAAGGAAACGTACCGCTTCACACGCTTAGGGCAATCATCGACTATGGTTTTGCGGAAGCTGACACACAGTACGGCAAAATCGGCGTCAAGGTTTGGATCAATCATGGCGAACGCCTTGAAAAAGGGCTTATGAGCCAGATACCTGAAGAAAAAGCCCATGCCGAGCGCGGCGAGCGCGGTGACCGCGGAGACAGAAGGGGCGGACGCGGAAGAGACCGTGACCGCGATTCAAACAGGGAATCCGGCGGCGACCGCCCAAGGCGCGACCGCAGGGACGGCCCGGCTCCGGGCGGGGCAGGCGGCAGAGGCCGCGGCGGCGCGCGGGGGCAGGATCCTGAGCTCCCAAGAGCAATCAACCCGCGGAAGCGTCCGGCGCCAAAGAAGGAGAAACAGCCCGAGCCTTCTGAAGTCATCGAAGAGACCGTGGTCGATATGATCGAAGAGCCGGCGGTGACCATGCCCGAACCCGTGACGGAAGTTACCGAAACGGCCGAAACGGCAGAAACGTCAGCCGAAGAGTGATAAATATAAGTTAATGCGCCGGATTTTTTTCGATAGACAAGGCGTACCGAGCGCGAGAGAGCGCAGCGTACTACAAGTACGTGAGCGAACGAGCGTGAGGAACAACGCAGTATATCGGAAAAAAGACAAGCAAGGAGTGATAGAGAAATGTTGATGCCAAAGCGTGTAAAAAGACGCAGAGTCCACAGAGGACGCATGAAGGGTGTTGCGCTAAGAGGCAACCTGATAACATACGGGTCTTACGGCCTTATCGCCGAGGAGTGCGGTTGGATCAAATCCAACCAGATAGAGGCTGCCCGTATCGCGATGACCAGGTCGATCCGCAGGGGCGGTAAGGTTTTTATTAAGATTTTCCCGCACAAGCCGGTCACGAAAAAGCCTGCTGAGGTCCGCATGGGATCCGGTAAAGGCGCGCCCGAATACTGGGTCGCCGTTATCAAGCCGGGCCGTGTCATGTTTGAAATAGACGGCGTCAGCGAAGCTGCCGCGAGGGAAGCAATGCGCCTTGCATCGCACAAACTGCCTGTGAAAACAAGATTTGCCATCAAAGGCGAAGAAATTTTAAAGGACGGTGAAGCGAAATGAAAATAGAAAAAGTCAGGGAATTAACGGACACTGAACTTGAAAACGAACTGAAGAAGATGAAAAACGAACTTTTCAACCTCAGGTTTCAGCATGTGACGGGACAGCTCGAAAACTCAAATCGCATGACTGACGTCAAACGTGATATCGCAAGGATCAAAACCGTGATCCGCGAAAACGAACTCGCGAAAGATGAGCAAAAGGCAGCCGGGGAAAGGAGGGCTTGACGTGAACACTGATAGAAACAACAGGAAAACCAGGGTCGGGGTCGTTGTGAGCGACAAGATGGACAAAACAATCACGGTTGCGGTCGAGGATTTTGTCAGGCATTCGCTTTACGGCAAGGCCGTGAAACGCACGACAAAGTTCAAGGCCCACGATGAAGAAAATACATGCAATATCGGCGACAAAGTCAGAATCATGGAAACGAGGCCCCTGTCCAGGGACAAAAGATGGCGACTCGTTGAGATCGTAGAAAAAGCGAAGTAAGGAGGCGCCGGAAATGATACAAAATGAAAGCAGGCTGAGGGTAGCGGACAATTCGGGGGCGAAAGAGCTCCTTGTCATCCGTATTCTTGGCGGCACAAGCAGAAGATACGCCAACATCGGCGATATAGTCGTGTGTGCCGTAAAGGACGCGACTCCAGGCGGCGTAGTTAAAAAGAGCGATGTAGTAAAAGCCGTGATAGTGCGTACAAAGACAGGCGCCAGAAGAAGCGACGGCTCGTACGTGAAATTTGACCAGAACGCGGCGGTCATTATCAAAGACGACAAGACTCCGGTCGGCACGCGTATCTTTGGCCCGGTTGCCCGTGAACTCAGGGAGAAGGCATTCATGAAGATCGTGTCGCTCGCTCCGGAAGTGCTTTAAGGAGGAGACCATGCATATTAAAAAAGGCGATACAGTAGTGGTCATAACAGGCAAGGACAAGGGGAAACGCGGCAACGTGCTGAGGGTCTACCCGGATAAAGGCCGTGTCGTTGTAGAGGGCGTGAACATTCAGACGAAGCATCAGAAACAGACCCGCAAGGAAAGGTCAGACATCAAGCATATCGAGGGGCCGATCGACGCTTCGAACGTGATGTATTACGACTCAAAAGCCAAGACCGGATCCCGTCTCGGACATCGTATCGAGGACGGCGAAAAAGTTCGTTATACCAAAAAGTCCGGAATGACTATTGACTAAAGGAGGGGGCAATGACAGCAAGACTATTTGATATGTACAAAAAAGAAGTTTTCGGCTCCCTGAAAGAGAAGTTCAGCTATGACAACCCGATGCAGGTTCCGAAACTTGAAAAAATCACGATAAACATGGGCCTCGGCGAAGCCAAAGACAACGCTAAGCTTATGGAAGGCGCCGTTGAGGAACTGGCGCTCATCAGCGGGCAGCGCCCCGTCGTTACGAAAGCGAAGAAGTCCGTCGCGAACTTCAAGGTCCGCACGGGCATGGCAGTCGGCACGAAGGTAACGCTGCGCGGGGAAAACATGTACGTGTTCGCGGATAAGTTTTTCAACATCGTGCTTCCGCGCGTCCGCGACTTCAGAGGGGTTTCGAAAAACTCGTTTGACGGGCGCGGGAACTACAGCCTCGGATTGAAAGAACAATCCATATTCCCGGAGATCGTTTATGACAGGATCGACAAGGTCAAGGGGATGAATGTGATTTTTACAACAACAGCGAAAACGGACGAAGAGGCCGCCGAACTTCTGCGGCTGCTCGGGATGCCGTTTGAGAGATAGGAGGAACACATGGCAAAGACATCTCTCAAGATAAAGCAGGCACGCAAGCCGAAGTTCAAGACGCGCGCGTACACGAGGTGCAGGATATGCGGAAGGCCGCATTCGGTGCTCAAGAAATACGGCATTTGCAGAATATGCTTCAGAGAGCTTGCGTACAAGGGTGAGATTCCCGGTGTGAAAAAAGCAAGTTGGTAGAAACGACGAGGAGGACAGCAACATGACTATGACAGATCCCGTTGCGGATATGCTCACAAGGATCAGGAACGCAAACACAGCCGGCCACAAAACGGTGGATGTGCCCGCGTCCAAAATGAAAAAATCCATCGCTTCCATCCTCAGGGAGGAAGGGTATATTGAAGGTTTTGAGTTTGTCGAGGACGGCAAGCAGGGCATGATCAAGATCGAAATGAAGTACGCGCCCGGAAAGACGCGCGTCATCAGCCAGCTGCGCCGTATTTCAAAACCGGGGCTGAAGGTTTATGTAAAAGCCGACGACGTACCGCGCGTACTCGGCGGCCTTGGCATCGCGATCATCTCTACTTCAAAAGGGGTTATCAGCGATAAGGACGCAAGGCGCATCGGCGTCGGCGGCGAAGTTATCTGTTACGTTTGGTAGGAGGGGAAAGGAATGTCGAGAATTGGAAAAGTCCCGGTAACGATACCTGCCGGCGTAGAAATAAAGATAGCGGAGAACAACATCGTGACGGTCAAGGGCCCGAAGGGCGAACTGTCCGAAAAGATTTCCCCGCTGATCACAGTGAAAATCGAGGAAGGCGTGCTTTATGTGTCGCGCGGCAGCGACGACAAGGAAAGCCGTTCACTTCACGGCCTTTCGCGCTCACTCATCGGCAATATGGTGACGGGCGTGTCCGACGGGTTTGAACGCAAACTTGAAATCGTCGGAGTAGGCTACAAGGCGGATAAGCAGGGTACAAAGCTGGTGCTCAACCTTGGTTATTCGCATCCGGTAGAGCTTCAGGATCCCGATGGCATCACGACGGAGACCCCGAGCGCAACGGAAATCCTCGTAAAGGGGATCAACAAATCGGTAGTCGGAAACTACGCGGCGATCATCCGCGCGTGGCGGCCGCCGGAGCCCTACAAAGGAAAAGGTATACGTTACTCAGGCGAGAAGATCCGCCGCAAAGAAGGCAAAGCCGGCGTGAAGGGATAGAAAGGAGCGAAAGATGTCAAGAGAAAGCAGGAATGATATGCGGCTTAAGCGGCATGAGCGCGTCCGGAAGACCCTTTCGGGGACCCCTTCCAAACCGCGGCTCTGCGTTTACCGCAGCCTGAAAAATATATCCGTACAGCTGATTGACGACGAGGCGGGCAAGACGCTCGCGGCCGCGTCTACGCTGGACAAGGATATCAAGGCACAGGCCGGTTACGGCGGGAACAAAGCCGCCGCCAAATTGGTCGGAGGCAAGATAGCGAAAGCGGCAATCGGTTTGGGAGTCGAAGAAGTCGCGTTTGACAGAGGCGGGTTCCTATATCACGGAAGGGTCCAGGAATTGGCCGACGGCGCACGCGAAGCCGGTCTCAGGTTTTAAAGGAGAAAAGACGATATGCAGAAGACAATCGACGCATCCAAGCTGGAGATGAAAGAGTCAATCGTAAACATCAGGCGCGTAGCCAAGACGGTAAAGGGCGGTCGCAATATGCGTTTTTCGGTTACTGTCGTAGTCGGCGACGGTGAAGGCCATGTTGGCGTTGGCCTCGGCAAAGCAAGGGAGATACCGGAAGCCGTGCGCAAGGCTATCGAGGACGCAAAGAAAAATTTGATTCTTGTGCCTATGGTCGGAACCACGATCCCGCACAGAAACCTCGGGATATTCGGGGCCGGAAGAGTGCTGATCATGCCCGGCAAAGAAGGTACCGGTGTCATCGCCGGGTCCTCTGTCCGTACGGTCCTCGAGCTTGCGGGCGTCAAAGACGTGCGCGCAAAGTCTATAGGGTCAAACAATGCGGGAAATATGGCTTACGCGACGATCGAAGGCCTCAGAGGATTGAAAACAGTCGAGGAAGTCGGCAGGCTTCGCGGCAAGACAAGAGAAGAAATCCTCAAATAGGCAAGGAGGAAATGAGTTATGGCAAAAATAAAAATCACACTTACAAAGAGCCCGATCGGCGCGCAGCCGCGGCAGCGCAAGGTTGTCGAAGCGCTGGGGCTTCGCAAAATGAACCAGACAGTGGAACTTGAGGATTCGCCGGCGACTCGCGGCGCGATAAAGAAAGTATCGCACCTTGTCACGGTCACCGAAGCTTAGAGGAGGGAATGATCGGTATGAAACTGCATGAACTTAAGGCGGCGCCGGGCTCGGCCAGAGCTCCGAAGCGCAAAGGCAGAGGAACCGCAACCGGTCAGGGCAAGACTGCCGGGCGCGGTATGAACGGACAAAATTCACGGAGCGGCGGCGGCACAAGGCTTGGCTTTGAAGGCGGGCAGATGCCCCTCTATCGCCGTATCCCCAAAAGGGGCTTCACAAATATCTGGCGTGAAGAGCCGGCCATCGTAAATATCAGCGATCTTAACGTTTTCGACGAAGGCGCGGAAATAACCGCGGATATCCTTAAAGAAAAGGGCCTTATCAAGAAAACCGGCAACGGCCTGAAGGTGCTCGGCGACGGCAAACTGGAGAAACAGCTTACCGTCAAGGCGAACAAATTCAGCAAATCCGCGGCCGAGGCAATTGAGAAGGCAGGCGGAAAAGCCGAGGTAATATAACATGGGAATGTTTCAGACACTGGGCAAAGCCTGGCAGATACCCGACATCAGGAGGAAGATAATATTCACTCTCCTGATGCTGGTAGTTTTCAGGTTGGGCGCGAATATCCCGGTTCCGGGCATTGACAGGTCAGTGCTGGCCCAGGCTTTTACAGGGCAGGGGCTGTTTGAACTGCTTGACCTCTTTTCCGGCGGGTCGTTCCAAAGATTTACGATATTTGCGCTTTCAATCACTCCGTACATCACGGCGTCGATCATCATCAACCTTTTGACGATAGCTGTCCCGTACCTGGAAAACCTCGCGAAAGAGGGCGTAGAGGGACGCAAGAAGATGACGCAGATCACGCGTTACCTCACGGTCATACTTGCGCTGCTTCAGGCGGTAGGCTTTACGTTCGGGCTTTTCAGGAACGCCCTTCAGGACAAAAACGACGTATTCATGACGATAGTCATCATATTTGTATTAACTGCCGGCACGGCATTTTTGATGTGGCTCGGCGAGCAGATCAACGAGTACGGCGTAGGGAACGGTATCTCTTTGATCATCTTTGCGGGCATCATAACGCGCGCGCCTTCGGGCATAAACAGCGCGCTGACAAGCTACCGCGCCGGGACTGTTTCGTTCATATCACTCCTGCTTTTCTGCCTGTTTGCGGTCGCGGTCA
>Ga0123357_10008011_pt1 | contig 13144 bp, 11 predicted proteins | sample TergutEmb28metaG_FD_89873 | JGI IMG/M metagenome (GOLD analysis project Ga0123357, IMG submission 89873) | Embiratermes neotenicus P4 segment gut microbial communities from Petit-Saut dam, French Guiana - Emb289 P4 | ecosystem: Host-associated > Arthropoda: Insects > Digestive system > Gut ...
ATGACACTTTCGCGTCCACAGCGACCATTGACTTCGACGCGACGCCCAACGCCAGCACGTTCGTCGATTTCAAGGGGCGACGATTGGTCAGCGCCACCTTGAACGGGCAGCCGCTGGACGTCACCACTTGGGTGGACGGGCGTCTTCCCCTCAAAGACCTGCAACAGCACAACCGCCTGGTTGTTGACGGTGTCATGGCTTACTCGTCGGACGGCGAGGGACTGCACCGGCACGTCGACCAAGCCGATGGGCTCGTCTACCTCTACGCGATGAGCTTTCTGGACGCGGCACCGCGCTGGTTCGCCTGTTTCGACCAGCCGGACCTCAAGGCACCGTACCAAATCGACGTCACAGCACCGCCGGAGTGGACGGTGTGGGGCAATGGGCCAGCCACCCAGACGTCCCCCGGTCATTGGCGCATCGACCAGCCATGCCCACTGGCCACCTACTTTGTGACGCTGGCAGTCGGACCTTGGGCCGTCGCCCAGGACGAACACGACGGCATTCCACTCGCCCTACTGGCCCGCCAGTCGTTGGCCGACGAGTTGACGCGTGAGACCAGCGACATCATGGACGTCGCCAAAGCGTCGTTCGACGCCTACCACGCGATGTTCGCGCCGCGCTATCCCTACGGCAGCTATACGCAGGCCTTCGTGCCCGACTTCAACGCTGGCGCCATGGAGAATCCAGGTTGTGTGACGTTTCGCGACCAGTACCTGCTGCGCGGCGTCCCCACCCGCCAGGAGCGTGCCAACCGGGCTGGTACCATCGCCCACGAGATGGCGCACCAGTGGTTCGGCGACCTGGTGACGATGCGTTGGTGGGACGACCTCTGGCTCAACGAGAGCTTCGCCGAATACATGGGCCACCGTGTGGTTTCCGAGAGCGGCACATACGAGTTGTGGACGCAGTTCGGCATCGTCCGCAAGGATTGGGGTTCCATCGCCGATCAAGGGCCGAACACCCATCCCGTGGCAGTCAATGGAGCCGACGACGCCCAAGGTGCTCTGGCCGATTTCGACGGCATCAGTTACGCCAAGGGGGCCTCTTTGCTGCGCCAGATGGCTGCCGCGATGGGCGACGACGTCTTTCTTCATGGTCTCAACGCGTACTTCGCCGACCATCGCTTCAGTAACGCCACCTTTGCTGACCTGATGTCTGCTTGGCAGACGGCTGGGGCAAAAGGCATCGGGGCTTTCGCCAACGAGTGGTTGCGGACGTCCGGCATGGACACCATCCGGATCAGCGCCGACGGTGCCACACTGACCGTCGAGCGAGGGCGACAGTCGGTCGATGCGGTGAGTGAGCCATCCGGCATGTCCCTTGTGGTGGTGGCGCTGGGTGACGACGGAACGGAGTTGGACCGCCAGTTTCTTGCAGACGTCCTACCCGGCTCCCGATCCCTGGCGCAGACGTCACTGGGGGCGGCCGTGGTGGTGCCCGACGCCGGGGATCTGTGCTGGGCCAAGGTGCGTCCCAGCAGTTGGTTGTTACCTCCGATCGGCCGGATTGGGGACGCCCAGACCCGCGTCGTCCTGTACAACGCCATCCGTGATGCGGTGCGCAGCGGCGACTTGTCTGTGACTGACGCCATTGAGTTGGTGCACCAGGGCCTGCCGGGAGAGACCAGCGACGACATCCTACGGGCGATGGTCAATTTCGCCATCGATCTGGCGGGGTTGTGGTCGCCGTGGGACATTCGCTCTGCCCGTTTGGAGTCACTGGCTCTGCTGATCGGCGAGTTGATGGAAGACGTCACCCCCAGCAGCGACCAGCAGATGATCCTGGCCCGGGCACTGGCGCGCTGTGGATCGGATGCGGACGTCCTCCAAGCCTGGCTCGATGGTCGGTCCACCAATGGTTTGCAGCCCGATCCGGATTTGCGCTGGGCCGTCATCACCCGATTAGTGGCTATGGGTGGGGACGCCCACCTGATCGACGACGAGTTGGCACGGGACCCTCTCGGTGCCGATAAAGCTGCCGGGGCGAGAGCTGCGGCACCTACGGCACGGGCCAAGCGGGAGGCACTAGATACACTGCTACGGCCGTCTGACAAGCGGGCCTACGAGGTGTACGCCATCGCCGAGCAAGTCTGGCAAGCCGGTCAAGAGGAGCTGTGCGCCGAATATATAGCTGAATGGTTCGATGGCATTGCAGCGACGGCCGACTTCCGCCAAGGTTGGGCACTGGCCCGCGTGGCGCGGTCGTCGTTCCCGCTGGAGATCGCGACGCCCGGCACGCTGGACCTAGCCGAGAAGACACTTCGAATGGTGACGGACGACCGCCTGCTCCGGGAATTGGCCGACGGAACCGATATGCTGCGCCGAGTGCTGCATGCGCAAACTAAGTAAGGTCGCATCTTACTGAGATGGCATCTTACATAGATCGTTGTCACTCAGATCGTGCTCGCACTCGCATTGCAGGCGTTATTTCGCGGTAGGCTGGAAGCCGGTCTAGTGAGGAGTTATCTCATGACATACGTCATCGCCAGCGGTTGCATCGACAAGAAAGTGCGGGATTGCGTGCTCGAATGCCCGGTGGACGCCATCTACGAGGGCGACCGCACGCTGTATATCAACCCGGATGAGTGTGTCGATTGCGGTGCCTGCGAGCCCGTCTGCCCCCGCGCCGCCATCTGGTACGAGGAAGACCTGCCCGAGTCGGAGCGGCAGTTCATCGACATCCAGGAGCGGTTCTTCGCGCAGACTGGTGCCTCCGGCGGTGCCACGCGGACAGGTGTGCTCGGGGTTGACGAGCCGGTTGTGGCTGCTTGGCCGGCTGTGGACTAGGAGACATAATGCTGGAGAATCGAGTTTCGCGAACTCTTCCCGACTTCCCGTGGGACACGCTGGCCGACGTCACGGCAATGGCCCGGGCTCACTCGGATGGTATCGTCGACCTGTCCGTCGGCACACCGGTGGACGATACCCCGGACGTCGCCCAGCAGGCTCTGGCCGCCAACTCTAACGCCTCCGGTTATCCGACGGTTTGGGGCACGTCTGCCCTGCACCAAGCGACGATCGCCTACTTACAGGCGCGTTGGGGTGCCCCCGAGATGACGGAGCGGCACGTGGCCACCGCCGTCGGCACCAAAGAGGTCGTGGGTTGGTTGCCGACGCTGCTTGGCTTGGGGGCGGACGACCTTGTGGTCATCCCCGAGCTGGCCTATCCTACCTACGAGGTCGGCATCGTCGTATCCGGAGCACGCCTGCAGCGATGCGACACCCCGGATGCCGTCCAGGGAAAGCCCGCGTTGATCTGGATCAACTCACCCGCCAATCCACACGGCCACATCATGGGGGTGGACGAGCTGCGGGCCTGGGTCGATTTCGCCCGCCAGACCGGGGCGGTGTTGGCATCGGACGAGTGCTACGGCGAGTTCGGCTGGGACGCCGAGCCGGTATCAGTGCTGGACGCCCGTGTCAATGGGGGACGTCTGGACAACCTGGTCGGGGTGTTCTCGGCGTCCAAGCGCTCGAACATGGCTGGATACCGGGCCGGTTTCGTGGCTGGCGACGCCGACCTGGTGCAAGAACTAGTGGCCGTCCGCAAGCACTTGGGGCTCATCGTCTCGAAACCCGTGCAGGCGGCGCTGGCGGCTGTGTTGGGCGATCAGGCCCACGTCGAGGTCCAGCGCGAGCGCTATGCCCGGCGTCGTCAAGCGATGCGGGCAGCCTTGGAGGGTGTGGGCTTCCGCGTCGACGGATCGCAGGGCGGCTTGTATCTATGGGCGACGCGCGACGAGCCCGGCCGCCAATCGGTAGCTTGGTTGGCCGAACGCGGCATCCTCGTGGCCCCCGGCGACTTCTACGGCCCGACGGGCGCCAAACACATCCGGGTCGCCATGACCGCGACAGATGAGAGAATCGCTGCCGGGGTTGATCGCCTGACTCGATGATCTAGTGCCACTTGATGCCACCATCAAGAGGCACTAGAATTACTCAATGGTAAAACCACAGAAATACCGGGACGTTGTCAAAGTCCTGGTTGCTCATGGTTGGGTGCTCGTGCGACAAAGCAAAGGCAGCCATGAATTGTGGGGCTTGCCAGACGGAACCAAACGCGAGGTGATCTATCGGGGCGAGATATCATCAGGAGTGATCCGCCAGCTGTCTTCGAAGTTGCCTGATGTCCCGCCGGAGTGGAGGTGAAAGCATGGAAGTGAACAACGCTTATGCGGCTGTTGCACACAAAGAAGGCCGTTGGTGGCTGGTAGATGTGCCAGATCTTGACGTGACAGGGCAGGCGCGTAGTGTCTCCGAGGTTGAGACAGTTGCTCGGGAGATCATTGGGCTGGTACTTGACGTTGAACCCAACACAGTGGATGTGATCGTCACCGTCCAACTTCCGGATGAGATCGAGTATGTCTGGAAACAGGCGAAGGCGACTGAGGCTGTTGCCCAGGCCAATAGCCAAGCAGCAGCGATTTTAGCTCGTCAGGCTGTTTCAGCGCTCAGAGCTGATGGTTATACCTGCCGTGAAGCGAGCATGGCATTAGGTATTTCACCGCAGCGTGTGCAACAGCTGGCTGCAGCCGCTTAGGTCAACACCAGTACAACCTTGGTGGCGGAGATGATCTGGGTGGCGTCGTCAAGCTGTTGCCAGCCTGCAACCGATAGCGGCGAGGACTGCCAGAGATGGTCACCCACTTGGACGGACGCGATGCCGTATGAGGCCAACTGCGCCATTGACAGCTGAGCGACTGACCAGGCAGTCGTGTTATCCGTCGCAGTGATGGTCAGTCCTGTGTCGGTCTGCGCGATGGTCAGCTTGTTTTTCCAAACCTTTTTCAACAGGTTCGTCAACTCGGTGGCGCCGCCTCCGGTGCCTTGATTCAGAATGCATGTCACCCCAGCCGCCGTGAAGCCAGTCAGAGCGCTGGCCCAAGCCCGTCCGGCGTTGACGTGCTGGTCATAGGCATTTGGATACCCCGATTTTTGGACGGCTTGGGCGGCAGCGCCGATGTCCATCGTCTGCCAGTTCTTGACCTTGACCAAGGCGTTGTAAAACTTGCCGGCCGCGTACCAGGGATTCATTATTTGTTCGGGAGTGCCCCATCCTTGGGACGGCCGTTGCTGAAATAGTCCGAGGGAATCGCGGTCACCGTAGTCGAGGTTCTGCAGGCTCGACTCCTGCCAGGCGGTGACCAGGGCGATGGTCGCCGCCCGTGCCGGAAGACCTCGTCGCAGTGACTCGCCGACGATGATGGCGGCATTGCCGGCCTGTTCTGGCGTCATCGAACCTGAGTAGGCGCCGTCTATTGCCATGCAGTGGTCGTCCGGTATCAGTGGATCAGCGGGAGCCCCCTGATTGCGGCCATGGTTCAGTATCAGCCATAAGAGGCCGACGACGAGGCTCAACGCCACGGCCACCGCCAACGCGATAATCAGCATGGCCAGTGGTTTACTGGCGCGTTTGCGCCAAGCCTTCGTCATGGTCACCTCAGTTCTTGTGCAGGACCTCGTTCAGCGCGACGTGTTCCGTGACACCGCGTGGTTTGGCCATCACCTTGCCGGTGGTGGAATCGCGTAGATACAGCCAATTCGGCGCCCCAGAAAGGTCGAGCGCCTTGACGACCGATCCGTCCGGCATCGTCACCCGGGTGCCGGCAGTCAGATACAGGCCGGCCTCGACGACGCAGTTGTCGCCCAGCGAGATGCCGATACCGCCTTCGGCGCCGATCAGGCAACCCTTGCCAACGGTGATTTGCACCTTGCCGCCGCCGGAGTTGGTGCCCATGATGGAAGCACCGCCACCGATGTCGGAGCCGTCGTCCACTGTCACGCCGAGGCTGATGCGCCCTTCGACCATGGAGTGGCCCAGTGTGCCGGCGTTGAAGTTGCAGAAGCCTTCGTGCATCACCGTCGTGCCGTCAGCCAAGTAGGCGCCGAGGCGCACCCGGACGGCGTCACCCATGCGCACGCCAGAGGGGATGACGTAATCGACCATGCGCGGGAACTTGTCGACGGCGTAGATCTCGAGGCCACCGTTCGCCTGGCGCAGCTGCTCGCGGATCATCTCGAACCCTTGGGGACGGCACGGCCCGACACTGGTCCAAACATTGTTCGGCATGAGCGCGAACATGCCATCCATGTTGAGCGTGCGCGGCTGGCACAGCCGGTAGCTGAGCAGGTGCAGACGCAGGTAACCGTCTGGAACGTCGGTCGGAGCGGTGTCCAGGTCGATGACCGTCTGGATCACGATGCGGCTGACTTGCCGGATCGGATCGGTTGATGTGGCGTCAGTCAGGAAGGACGGCGGTTCTTTGTCGTCCGGGCCTGGTTTGCCCAGCTTGGGTTCGGGATAGTAGGTGTCCAGCACGCCGCCGTCGGTGTGCACGGTGGCCAACCCCCAACCCCAGGCCGAGCGGGAACTTGAATTTGCTTCACTCATGCAATGAGTCTAGCGTGAAATGCCCCCAGTGCGGTCCATGAAACGGCCTCGCCGTCCCGGGTGACGGTAACCTGAGCCGGCCGGACGGGTGGTCCTACAGAAGCCATACCCGTCAGGGTATGATTTGGACATGGCACAGCACAGGTTTGTTATTGTCGGCGGAGTCGCCGGAGGTATGTCAGCGGCAGCAAGGCTGCGACGTCTGACCGAGGAAGCTGAGATCATCGTGTTCGAGCAAGGCGATGCGGTGTCGTTCGCCAGTTGTGGCCTGCCCTACTATCTCAGCGGCGAGATCAAGTCTCGTGACGACTTGCTTGTGCAGACGCCCGCCTCGATGCGAGCCGCGCTGGATGTGGACGTGCGGCTGCACCATAAAGTCACGGCCATCGATGCCGCGGCCCACACCGTACGGGTCGAGGGCCCACAGGGTGTTGAAGATGTGGCATACGATCAGTTGATCCTCTCACCGGGCACCGTGGCTGCCCGTCCCCCCATCGACGGGCTCGATCTGGACTGCGTCCACACGCTGCGCACGGTCAATGACGCAGTGGCGATGCGTGACGCGGTGTCGGGAGATCCCGCCAGTTGGCACGCCGTGGTGCTGGGCGCCGGTTTCATCGGCCTGGAAGCCGCTGAGGCTCTGCACATGGCTGGCGTGGATGTCACATTGCTGGAAGCCGCACCACATGTGTTGCCCCCGCTGGAGCCTGAAATGGCCTGGTTGGTGCGCCAAGAGCTGACTCGGATGGGCGTGCGCGTGCATGAGGGAGTGGCGGTGACGTCGATCACCGCAGATGGGCGGCGTGCCGTCGTCCACATGGCGGACGACCAACAGTTACCCGCGGATCTGGTATTGCTGAGCGCGGGCACGACTCCGGCCACCACGATTTTTGCCGCCGGCGGTGTGGTGTGCGACGAGCGCGGATCCATACTGGTGGACGATCAGGGCCACACCAACCTGATCGACGTCTGGGCGGTCGGCGATGCCACGGTGAGCCGCGACGCGGTGACGGGAGCTCGTCGCCCCGTGCCTCTGGCGGGGCCGGCCCAAAGGGGTGGACGCCTCGTGGCCGATGCCATAGCAAGCGATCGCCCGTCACGTCCCCTGCCGAATCCGCTGGCCTCTGCCATCGTGCGGGTCGGCGGGCTGACGGCAGCTATGTCCGGCGCTAACCGGGCTGGCCTGGTCACCGCGGGGATCCCCTTCACGACCATGCATCTGCATCCGTCCGATCACGCGGGCTATTTCCCCGGAGCGCAGCAGATGCACCTGATTGTGCATATGGATCCTGCGACGGGACGGCTGTTAGGAGCCCAGGGCGTCGGCCCATCCGGGGTGGACAAGCGCATAGACATCCTGGCCACCGCGATGCGTGCCGGGCTGAGGGCGCAAGAGCTGATCGATCTCGACCTGTGTTACTCGCCGCCGTACGGGTCGGCGAAGGACCCGATCAACATGGTCGGCTACCTGGCCGACAACATGCTGACCGGCCAGACGACGCTCTGGCAGCCGGGCGACATCGATTCAGCCAGGCGTGAAGCGCTGGTTCTGGACGTCCGCACTCCGTCCGAGTTCGCATCCGGGCATGTTCGTGAGGCGCTGAATGTGCCACACACCGAGTTGCGGGCCCGGCTCGACGAGGTCAGGACGGCGGCCGATGGGCGTCGGATCGCCGTCATGTGCCAGTCGGGAGTGCGTAGTTACATCGCGCATCGTATTCTGGTAGCGAGCGGTTTGGCATCATCGACGTTATCTGGCGGTATGCTGACGCTGCAAGCCTGGTTGGGGACCAGGGCCGACGAAGTAATCACGAAGGGTTGATGATAAGCATGTCCGAGCCAAGCAACGCCTTGTGTGAGCCGGAGATCAAGCGACAGGTATCCAATCGCTTGCGCCGTGCCAGGGGGCAGCTTGACGCCATAATCGAGGCGGTGGAAGGCGAAGGGCACTGCCGGGACGTCGTCACCCAGATCGCTGCGGTGTCGTCCGCCGTCAAACGAGCTGGGTTTGTGGTCGTCGCACATAACATGAAACGATGCCTCAAGCCGGAAGGCCAAGAGGGAGAGTCGGCGGAAGAGCTCGAAAAGCTGTTCATGATGCTCAGCTGACCGTTGGATCACTCGGAAGGAAGCAAGGAAAATGTGTCACCCCGTCAAGTGTCGCGTCTGCGGCAAGACCACATGGGCTGGTTGCGGCCAGCATATCGCCCAGGTGAAGGCTTCGGTTCCCCCGGGCCAATGGTGCGATGGCAAGCACACGCAGGCAGAGATCGATGCCGCGGCTCACACGACGGGATTCTTGGATCGATTGCTCGGCCGCGCTTGATTTGTATGAAACATACATGAGCCGGGAACCGGATTGTGGCTGTCCCACATCGAAGTCGGCGCTCCAACGTGCCAGGATCGAAGCATGACCAAACTCGACACTGATTCTTTGAACAAATGGGCTTTCCCGGCGCAGGCCGGAGGCTGTCGCACCATCGTCTCGCCGCTTGACGGCGAGGTGATCGGCGAGGTGCCATATTGCACCGGTGAGGACGTCACCGCGGCCGCAGCCATCGCGCGAGGGGCACAGACGCGCTGGGCCGCGACGCCCATCCACCAGCGGGCCAGGGTGGCCGATCGCTTCCGCACGCTGATTCTCAACCACAGCGAAGAGTTGCTCGATCTGATCCACCTGGAAAACGGCAAGTCGCGCCTTCACGCCTTCGAAGAGGTGCTCGATGTGGCGCTGTGCAGTGGGTATTACGCCCGTACCGCGGCCAAGCATCTGGCCACACACCTGCGCGGCGGCGCCATCCCCGTATTGACGCGCGCGATTGAGCGCCGTGTGCCGGAGGGCCTGGTCGGTATCATCTCGCCATGGAACTACCCGTTCAATCTGGCGGTCTCCGACGCTGTCCCGGCATTGCTGGCGGGCAACGCTGTCGTCCTCAAGCCGGATTCGCTGACCCCGTTCAGCGCGTTGGCGGCCAAAGCGCTGCTCGTCGAAGCCGGATTGCCGGCCGATCTGTTCCAGGTGGTTTGCGGGGCGGGCGCGGAATTGGGGACGCCCCTGATCGAGGCCAGCGACCACATCATGTTCACGGGGTCGTCTGCCACCGGCGCCAGTGTGGACGAGCGGTGCGCCGCCCGGTTGATCCCGTGCTCGGCGGAACTCGGCGGCAAGAACCCCATGGTCGTGCTCGCAGACGCCGACCTCAACCACACGGTCGAAGGCGCTATGCAGGCGTGCTTCTCGACGACCGGACAGCTCTGTGTCAGCATCGAGCGTGTCTATGTGCACGAGTCGATTTTCGACGATTTCGTCGATCGTCTGGCTGAACGGACCCGACGCCTGGTCGTCGGCACCGGCTCCGGCTGGGATGTCGATCTGGGGCCGCTGATCACGGCAGAGCACCTGGCCAAGGTGAAATCACACGTTGACGACGCCGTCAGGAAGGGTGCGACGATACTGGCCGGTGGCGTGGCCCGGCCGGATCTGGGGGCGCTCTGCTTCGAACCGACGATACTGATCGGCGTCACGAATGACATGCTTTGCTGCCGCCAAGAGACGTTCGGCCCTGTGGTGTCCGTCTACCCGGTGGCCAGCGACGAGGAAGCCATCGCCCGGGCCAACGACACGGAATACGGTCTCAACGCGTGCGTGTGGTCACGCTCCCCGCGCCACGCTTTTGCCGTCGCCAAGCGGCTGCGGGCTGGCACCGTCAATGTCAACGAGGGCTATGCACCGGCCTGGGCCAGCCATGACGCGCCGATGGGCGGCATGGGTATCTCCGGCTTGGGGCGGCGCCATGGCGTCGAGGGCATCCAGCGTTTCACTGAGCCGCAGACCATCGCCACCCAGCGCTGGCTGCTGTTGGCGCCACCGGCCGGTGTGCCGCGCAGCGCCTACGCCAAGTTCATGACTCTTGGCGGGCGCATCCTGCGCCGTCTGCCAGTTGATTTGCCCGCCCGTCTGGCGACGTGGTGGAACGAGATGTGAAGGAGTACAAAATGGCCAAAGTGATGCCCTTCGAAGGCGCTCGCGTACTGGTCACCGGCGGTGGTTCGGGTTTCGGACGGCTGCTGGCCTGCGGTGCGGCCCAAAGAGGCGCCAGCGAGGTGGTCGTCTGGGATCTGTCTGCTGAGCGTGCCCAGGCGACGGTCGACGTCATCATGAATCACGGCTGCCAGGCGCAAGCGATGGTGGTGGATGTCACGGATGAGGCGGCGGTGCAGGCGGCAGCTGGGCAAACCGGGGCCATCGACGTGCTGGTGAATAACGCCGGCGTCGTCTCCGGCCGGGCGTTGCTGGACAACAGTGCGTCGTCCATTGAGCGGACGCTGCAGGTCAATCTGCATTCGCTCTTCTGGGTGACACGGGCCTTTCTCGGTGGCATGATCGAGCGTAACTGGGGTTGTGTGGTCACTGTGTCCAGCGCCGCCGGCTTGGTCGGCCCGGCCCGGATGACGGACTATTCGGCCAGCAAGTTCGGGGCTTTCGGCTTCAATGAGGCATTGCGCAACGAACTGCGTCAGCAAGGCAGCCAGGTGCGCACCCTGATCGTCGCCCCGTACTACATGAGCACGGGTATGTTCGACGGCGTGTCGACGCGGTTCCCGATGCTGTTGCCGATCCTGCGCCCGACGAGAGTCGCCGCGGCGGCGCTTAACGCCATTGAAGCGGGTCGTTCCGTGCTGGTGCTGCCATGGTTTGTCAATTCCCTGGCGCTGTTGCGTCTGATGCCAGTCAAGATGCTCGATCTGATGGCCGATTTCTTCGGCATCAACCATGGCATGGACGACTTCCATGGCCGGACGGGTGACCGCGTCTGAGCCTGTTCTGAGAGTGGATCGACGCGCTTCGGCAGCCGAGAGCACGGTAGGCTTGACGTGACGATTTCACTGTCAGGAGGTAATGTCTTTGCCCGCTGCTGCGAACAGCCCGAAGTCCCCGGCAAAGCGGCGTCGGCCACGCAAGTCGGCTGTCTACCCGCCGCCCCAGCGCCCGGTGCCATTGCCGCCGGACGCGGTGGTGGCTGCCCGGCTGCGTCGACTGACGGTGATCGGGGTTGTGGCCGTCGTGCTGTTAGCGCTTCTGGTGGTGGGTTTGGTCGTCTGGCTCGTGCTGCTCAGCCGCCAAGACCACAACAGTGGCCCAACCGTCCACCCATCGAACACTGTGGGCATTTCGAGCAGCCCACCATCCCCGGCGGCGGTGCCATTCGACGTGATGCAAGGATTGCCAACGCCGCTGACTGTCTCGGCGATCGGCACTTGGGATGGCGTGGCGGTTTTCGATCTGACCTATCAGGCTGACGGATTCACCGGCAACCAGGGCGGTTACACGGTCTATCGCGACACGCTCAGAGGCGTCAGCACCTCCACCGGCAAGGTGCTGTGGACGATGGACAAGTTGCAGGACGGCTCAGCCTTCCATGCCCAGTCGCAGCCATTCCTCGGCAGGGTCTCGGCGGGTAACCTGGCCATTTCGCTGCAGACGGTTGGCACTGACACGAACCCGGGGGATGACGCAACATATTGCCCTGGGTTGTCTTATCTGGCAGTGATCTCATTGCAGACGGGCAAGACATCGTTCACCAAACCGCTGGCGGCGATGTGCAAGCCCAACTCGTCCGGCGTCACAAGATGGACATCGCAAGTTGTGGTGGCCTACGAAGTTGGCATCGTGGTGCTCGATCAGTTCACGTCCTTATCCAGCACCAGTGGTAGTTATCCCCACGTTTCCAAGACGCTCGCCTATCGCGATGACGACCTGAGCGCTCCCGTCTGGCAAGTCAACGGCGACATGAAGCTCGACGACTCCGCGCCGACGACGTTCGAGATAGCCCAGCAGTGGGTGCTGGCAGCGTCATGGGAGTACGTGTCCATCATGGATGGGACGACGTCGAACATCAGTTATGCCGAGGGGAGAATCGTCACAGACGTCGACGGTGTGGTTGTCGTCTCCCAGCCAGGTGACCTAGTGGCTTGGGCCAGTCCTGCCGACCCGGATCCCACCTGGTCGACCAACGGCGCCGGCTTGGCGCTGGACGTTCATTCATTCCCGCTCGAGTGTGCCACGCCAGACGTTATGGTGGTGAAGGGAACGAGCGGTGGCATGGTCGCTATCGGGCTGAAGGATGGCCAGCAACTGTGGCACATGGCGACTGGCAGCCAAGCCGGGTGCATCGGTTTGCGCAATGGCAGCCAAGAATTGATCGGGTTGCGGGACGGCTCGACGTTCAAATTGCTCGATGCCTTCACGAGCACGGTGCTGTCAAAACAAGATGGATTCGGTTCGACGAGCGGATCGTCTTTGCCGGTGCTGTGCGGAAGTGGCATGGTGTGCGTCATCGATGCCGCGTCAAATGAGACGAAGATCACGGGCAGCGACTACTCGACTGGCACTCTGGGAGTGCCATGGACGATCTCTTTGGACACCAAGGATGCCGGGCAGAAGGTGGACACCAGCGGGATGACGAACGTATTTCAGATGTATGGCCACATCGTTCTGGTGTTCCACAATGCCCACGGCTGGGACTTCATGACCCTGTGACTAGACAAATCGTTCTGAGATAGCTATGCCCGCGGAGCGCGCTCTCCTGGGTCAACAGGCGACGACGGGTGTGGATCTGGTAACCGAATTCAGGCCAGCTCAGGTACTTCTGAATCCCCGGTCTGGCTGGGCGCGGCTGTGGCCAACAGCTGGGAGCCCGGTCCTCCGCGTAACTGCAAGACGAGCAAGAAGCAGGCTGTGGCACCGGCC
>Ga0123357_10008012_pt1 | contig 13143 bp, 4 predicted proteins | sample TergutEmb28metaG_FD_89873 | JGI IMG/M metagenome (GOLD analysis project Ga0123357, IMG submission 89873) | Embiratermes neotenicus P4 segment gut microbial communities from Petit-Saut dam, French Guiana - Emb289 P4 | ecosystem: Host-associated > Arthropoda: Insects > Digestive system > Gut ...
AGAATGCACAACAGAGCCCATAGATTAATTATCATATTTGCCAAAAATGTGTGAAAATTCCATTAGCATAGATTATACCAATGATGAAGCTGGTGTTGTGTGTGTGTGTGTGTGTGTGCGCGTGTGCATGCATGCATGTGTGCATGCATGTCAAAACATCTGTGGCATAACAATCTTTGTGATACAAAGTAGTGATAAAAGTTGCACGTATTTCATCCAAATATATTAAGTTATGATTTTTAAGCTTGCAAAAGCTCTGCACCTGTTTATAATGTTCATTTATAGCAAAGTGTATGGATGTGAACACTGTAAGTGATTGTAGCAGACACAATGAATGAAAGAGAATTGCTTTTGCACTGTGTCATTTTCATTCCTATTAGAATATTATTGCATTATATTTTAAATTCAGGTACTTCTTTTCATATTATTTCACTTCATATTATAAAATATTTTTCCTCCTGCATTTTATAGTTACATAAAATCAAAATTTTCTTTTAGGCCAAAACAGTAAACATTCATGTATGAAATATTCTTTATATTTATGTTAATTACAATTAGAAGCTTTAAATACAGTTTAATGGCAGCCACATAAAAATCAGTTCTTTGGTATAATTAAGCTTTGATAGATTATAATTGTAGATTGTCACAGAGGCAAATTAATTTCATAGTTTTCTTCCCTTATTAGATTTTATGCTTTTCACTTTATGTGATCAGTTTGATTAATATACTAGAATGACTGAGATAGTAGACCGTTTTTATATAAATCTAAATTAAACAAGGTAGGAAATGTCAGCAGAGAAAAAGACTTCCAGCACATTTGCCTAACCACAAAAACCAACGACCATTCTTAACCGTGGTAACCATGGTAGTATAGGTAACCATATGAACATTTATAACTTTTGTACCCAAGGTAAAAATGTTAACCATAAAATCACTTGTAAAGTTAGTAATCATGACAGCCCCAGGAACCACAACATTGGTAGTTCTGATAACGAATTTAACCATGGTAATGGTAGTAATGAAGCTAGTCATAAATGTACACAGGTTTTTATGTAAAGTGCCTGTTATTTCTGTCAACTTTTAACCATACCTGAGTTTTCACGACAGATTTTAGTGAAACTTCTCCAGGTTGAGATTTCTTAAAAATATGCCCAGCAGGAGAGGAGTTCTGTGCAGACAGACGAACAGACGGACATACTGACATGATGAAACTAACAGTCACTTTTCGCAACTTTGCAAATGAACATAAAAAAAATTACTACCTGTTTGTGGCTGTGTGAAGACACTCTACATTTTCTAACAAATATTAGATTTTGTACTTCTGTGACTGATAATGATAAAGTTTATTCTTATATCATAATAATTACACTCAGAATCAGTGCACTGGCCCATGCCAGTGACAATTTAAAATATACGCAATATGATGGACTGCTCAGTCAGTGTAGCCATAAACTATGGGCCAGACCTGCAGGTCTCAATTCCTGTTAGAGGCAAGAGAATGTTTCTGTTCTGCAGAATGTCCAGACCAAATTCATTGCTCGCTTAGCTTCCTACTGAATGTATACGTGGGTCATTTTCCCCATTGGTAAGTTGCCGGTGCATGAGACAAGTCTCTCCTCCATCTGGTGCTGATGTTAACAGCTATACATCTGCCCCTCTCACATGCCTGTATGGTGTGCAAGAAACAACTTTAATTTAAAATGACTAAATATGGAATATGCACAGTTTTGAAAATTGTGTTCAGTTGTCATTCTCACATCTAGCACAGATAAAATTCCAGTGTTTATAAAAACTACTGTCGCATGCAGAAAATACAATTACAATAACTTGCATTACTCAAAATCAAGTGTTTTATAAGATATCAAGGTAAGAAAAGTGACTATGTTGCCACATTATGGGCCTACAGGAACAGACTCTTTGGAATGAGTTACTGAACTGATTTTAAATTGAACCATCAGTAAATCACCTACGTGCACAGTTACATTTGTCTCCCACCTACATGTTTTGACCAAATTTGGCCATCATCAGAAAGTCTATGTATTTAAAAGAGAACAACTGAAATTTAGTATTTCTCTTTTACAAGTTCTCACAGCAAATGCTGATCAGAAGGGGGTCTTTTCTAATTTTCTGCATCATGTAGTGTTTAAATGTTCCCAGCATTTCAGAGTAGATGCTGAAGAACCCACCTACAGTTCATGCACTTACTCAGTAGACTAAAACCAATGAACATCAACTCACTGCAGAAACCAAAAATAAAGTCACAATTTGAATTCACATTTCAGTATTTGAAACCCCTGATGATGTATGCTTTCTTCTGTGTAATTCCCTGGCATCTGAATTCAGATGCCAGAGAATTACCCAAACGAAAGCATATAACATTCAGAACACAGTGAAAGTTTGAAATCAAGAACCCTGATGATGACCAAACTTGGTCAGAACTGTTAAGAGTGACAAATAAAACATGGTTATTACCCAGATATGAATGTGTATTGAGATGTTCTAATGCTGAGTGTGTTAATTTGATTCATTACTTGGGCACAGATTGCAGCTCTTTCTTCTTATTCTTCTTCTACATGTACATCGCTGTGCTGCAGTTCATTAATTGTTCTGTGTGCTGCTTTCTTCTTTTACTTTTATGTCAGTTTCCATGAATATCTTTGTTGGTTATCTTTCATAGTCTGTGACATGTTTTCTGTATTTATATAAAATATTCACTAGTGTAAATAATTAAGCAACAGTGATACAATTTTAAATATTTGGGTTGTATAGAATGAAAATTGGCTATCTCTGAAATATATATGTGAACATTAGGAAGTACATTATCCCACTATGTTCTCAAAAAATTCATGTGATGGGAATGTAGAAAATACACAATGATATGCCAGCAGGAATTTCTGCAATGTAACATGTCAGAAATAATGTTCAGTCAGAAAAGTAAATAAGAATATAATGTGGTTATAGCCAATGACAACATTTAGGGTCAAGACAGAAAGTAATAAAATTAGTTAATCTTACACATAAATTATGAGGTAATACAATTATATTGCATTCACATACAATTATATTGCCTTTCCATTGACAACGTATACCATCTACAAATTTGTATTCTCTATTCTTTCAAAAGTGTTTTTGCCTTGAAAGTGTTATTTTACTTCGTTTGTTGTTTTTATGCTCCATCAAACCTTAAACTTGAATTTGTGTTAGTGTTGATAATTGACTGTCTGCAGAGAAAAATGTGACATACAGTGCACAGTCGAACCTGTCAGTAATGTGACATATAGTGCGCCGTTGAACCACTCAGCAGTGTGACTTAACAGTGTGCCATTAAACCACTCAGCAGTGTGACTTACATTGCACACTTGAACCACTCAAGAATATGACACATATTTCAAGGTTCAGCCACTAAGCTATGTGACAAACAGTGCGCAGTTGAACCACTTAGCAGTGTGAAATACAGTGCGTAGTTGAACCACTCAACAATGTGACATACAGTGCGCAGTTGAGCCACTCATCAATGTGACATACAGTGTGCAGTTGATCCCCACAGCAACTGTGTTCCATGGTAGCAAGAGATGTAATATTTGAGGATAAGAATAACAACCCATTGATAGTGTGTATGAAAGTACAGATACACAGAATACCTGTATGAAACTAAATTCAAAACTGGCCTGCAGTTTCAGGCACCAGAGTTACAAATTAATCATAACATAACAAAATAACTTGAAGTTCTTTCTTGCTATCTGCTCCATTTTACACAGTATGTCCCAAAATTAAATAATTATTTTCATAGTTTTGGAGTTATTTCATAATATACGCACCTGCTCACTCAGTACGTTACTCCATATATCATCTCAAAATCTTGTGCCATAGGTGTTTGGCAGAATATAGTCAATTCATGCTCACAAATTCTATGTTACAGAAATTGTAAAATTACTGACATAATGGCACGGTTTGTGAGCCAGGGTAGCTCAGTCATTATGGTGACTAGGCTGTGGGCTGGACGGTCTGAAGTTCGATTCCCAATAGGAGCAAGAGATTTTACTCCCCTCAAAAATGTCCAGACCAGCTCTGGCACCAAGCCAGTCTTCTCTTCAGTGAGTACTGTAGTTATTTCTGGCATACAACAGCCAGGTCAAGAGGCTGACCACCCACCTTCCTCTAGTGCCAAGGTAACGAATGAGTGGAAAAATAAGTCCACTTCTCCCACTGACTTCATGGCATGTACAGGGACAATGACATAGTGTGCGAGATTTTGTGGTTGTCGTAAAAATAATTTGTTCTTTTCTGCCTTAAAGAACCATGTCTGCTGAAGTAGGTACTTATTATGTATGTTACCACACATGAAAGCAGATTATTTTGTTCATATTTTTAAATGCTGTAACTTGCCTAACATGGCTGATGATTGTTAAAAATAGTGTAAACCTATTTTCATTCTATCTTATTTATGTATTTGTATGTCACCTTGTTATTGAGCACCAATTTATAATTTAATTTAACATATTATAAGTGAAAGGCACAAGGTTTGTTGTGTCTTCCTTGCAAGTCTTTTGTTGACTTTATAGTCCACTGAGTCTGAAGGAAAAGTACTTTCAAGGAATCCCATATTGGATATATCTGATAAAAAGATTCAGTGAACTGTAGTATTTTCTCCCATTGTTATGATGATAGTTTTAAGTTTGGAGGTGTTCATTAGGTACGGACTATTGTGAAATTCTTGCATGTCCTAAAGTATAAACCCTAAGCTAAGTGAAACAGAAGAAAGAACTGCAATAGGAGCACACAAATAGACAGAAGACTGATACTTAATTTGTTCAGCTGTGCAGTTGTTTGTGAGGTAAAAAGAGGAGGAGACCAGTTATGTTGGTTGTCAGTCATCAGACTACATACACTGACAGCTTTCATTTGCTAATTAAACTGTGACCAGACTTAAGTAATTAATTAATGAACATGACAAAATAGGCCTACCCTGAAGCCCATTGCTAAGCCATTTCCAAGTGATAATGTGAAAGACTGAATTAGGAAAGTTTATATCATTACATTTGTATACAAGTGGACCCTAATAGTTGTAGAGGCTATGGCCATATTCTTATTCATTCTGGCGGTCTAGACTGGATTTTAAAATGGCCAATTATGTCAGTTTGTGGTTTTTGGTACTTGTGAAAACTCGAAACCTTTTTTAATTTCAATCAGCAATGTATGGTTAATTCCGTTCTGCTATTATCTGTAACTGAGAACACAAATCTTCCGCTGTTGACTAAGGAAACTACATCATTCAAATATGTGTGAAGTAGCACTGAGCTAATTGCCTAAGATTAAAAGTCTCTAGTAGTTAATATCTCTAATCTTTGCTATATTAATTTCTCTACCTTTAATTCTTTATATCTAGCAAAAACATTAATTTGTTTTGTTTTATTTCTCCTGAAATTTTTTGCAGCAAACAACTGTTGTTGAACGGTCTGTGTACTTAATGGATCATTTTCATCAGTAGTGTGTGTGCAGGGTGCTTGCCTGCATTACAGCGATATGATTGATTCTATGAAATAAGTCAGTGTATCTTTCTGTCTGTAGTCCTTATTTAAATTAAACCACATCTTTGGTTTATCTCGCTCACTGTACAAACCGGTGATGAAATCAAGCACTGAAAAACCAGAAGATACACTCAGATATTTCATATTTTGATGCTTGACCCTAAAGTTGTAGGGTTCTGAATTATTACTTGCGGTTATTAAATTCTGCAACTCTGAAATCACTTCATTCTACATATTTTGGAGGTTAGCAGTCAAGTTAGTTTTCTTGTATATGGAAAATAAACTGCAAAGCTACGAATGCATGGACTTTTTATTCTAGCTACAAAATATCCTGACATCTCTGTATTTTGGGTTTTTTTGTATTACATGTGCTTTAATCAGTGTTTTTTGAGGTTAATAGCTTATCAGATTTTTTAATTCATTCATTTTACCAAAATGATTACTGGAACACTTTTCATCATCCACTGAGATTAGGGGCCAATTATGAATTTAGTCACCAAGGCTGCATCTGTTTATGTTCTTACCTGTTGCTCCCAGCAGTGTGGGATATGTGCGGTAGCCTCAGGGCATCTGTTGTGTTTAGGAACCATAGATTTGTGCATCATATAATTTGATTTCCAATATATGTTTCAGTCACTTTACAACATTATGCATTTCAGTACAGTTGATTGTACATAAGGCATGTGGACACTTTGATAGTCCCAAATTTAACAGAGTACTCCATAAATTTAAAAGTTTTATATTTAATTTTTCAGTCACATCTTTTCTGTGGGGTTTAATAACGTTCATCTTTATAAACACAGGTATAAAATTAATATGAACATGATCTAACGTCAGTCACAAGATAGCAAGTATTCTGCATGTGATGTTGGTATGGACATACAAAAACACGTTGTGTTACACAATGTTATAAAGTTACTGAAACATGCAGTAAAAATTGAATTTTTTTTTAACTTAATGGAATATCCCAGAAACAATCCTGGAAGGAGCACATAAGGTGACAAAAATTAAAATTTATTACACTTTTGTTAATAATATGGAGGCAGCTGGGATAGTGTAGTCGGTATAGCGAATTGTTATGGGCTGGATGGTCCAGGGATCGAATCTTGGTGAGGACGAGATTTTCTGCACCTGTCCAGACCAGCCCTGGGGCCCACTCAGGCTCCTATACAATAGGTACCAGTTCTTTCTGGGGATAAAGTGGCCATTGCAGAGCATTGACCACCCACCTCCATCTAGCACCAAGGTCAAGGAAAGACTAAAAGAACAGAGCTATCCCTCTACCCCCCCTCTGGCCCTTCGGGCCTGTTTTCTAGGGTGAACTTTACCTTTAATTTTATGGAGGCAGTTATTAGTTTATTGTAGTTTATTGAAACAAAAACATTACAAAGAGACAATCAAAGCACAAGATCTTTTGTTATCCCATTTATTCAAAGTGTTGATGCAGCTCGTTATGTTGCAGTTAGCAGGTAGTCCATGCTCTGTGTGTGTGTGTGTGTGTGTGTGTATGTGTGTGTGTGTGAATATTGACCATACTTGTGTGTCACTGCAGTGTGTTGCATGATTTTTGTCAACTTACTCCTGGAGTTGGATTCAGGGTGCCCATACAGTTTCTGTCACTCTGTACTGTTGCTTTGTTGTGACAAGAATGTTTTTTTTTGTGATACTATGTAAAAGAACGTTTTTCCTGTATACTTATTATTTAAAAATGGAGACTCAAGTCATTTGTAATGTGATCTGTGTCACTGTATGATATTTCCCAACATTTTGAAGGATCATAGTGCCTTCATCTTCAAAAGACTGCTTGACCCTCAAGATGAAGTTACCATTGTCCATTCAAATATTAGGAATGCCTCATCCAACAACCCAGCATCATGTCCCAGGAGACTTGAATCCTCAGTGATGTGAGAACCTCAAATATCAATTTAAATGTGTATTACATAACATTACATGTGCTTATTCACCATTGATTCTGCCCACTTTATTCTGAGATGAAATATTAGAATGTAATTAAGAATATAACATAGAGAGATGTGTTTAGCCTGTCACTTTTTACTTTCAATTTTCTACATGTTTGTGCATGTTGTCATCTACTTCATATTTAGAATGAAAGTTAAATTGCCACCTTTCAGATATTTTCTCTAAGAATTTTACCAGATCCATGTCCATTCCAGTTGCTTCCTAGCTACCAGCATCTTAAGGATTCAGGTCTTCTGGAATGTGATGCTGTGTCAATGGGCAAGTGGTTCCTATCATTTCGAAGGAATGTAGTGCCTTCATCTGCATTGGGAACAGCTCACAAAACAACACAGCATCACATCTCAAGAGAACTGAATGCATAGGACACTGACGTATAAAACTCACCTAACATGTGTTTGGTGTTCTGTTTGCTGTTATCCCATCACAGCCATAAAGTTGTTTAAAGTAGCAGACAATGACGATATTACAGTTCAGCCTGTAATTACATGTGATTAAAGGAGGTGTGGGATTCCATTCTTCTGTTTTATGACACTGTGTCACTGGATAATTGCTGTCTAACCCTTCAAAGACACCACATTCCTTTGATATGTTGGAAGTCAATTACACAGTGACAGCATCATATCTCAAAAGATCAGAATCTGGAACCACGCCAATATGAGAAGCTCAAAATTTGCAATAAGTTTTAGGATTTCGAAACCACACCACCAGTTTTTTTAAACCTGTACTCTTACAAATAATGACTTCAAGCAGCTGAGGTGACTAAATGTGTTACGTTTCACAAGTTGCAAAAACTAGCAAATTTAACTGAATACTGTGATGGTTAATAGTACTCATGTTGCAAATTTGGGTAGGCTCAATCATGTCTACAGGATTACAGAATTTGAAGATGCAAGTCTTCTGGAATATAACGCCATGTTCTTGAGAATATAGTTCCCAGGTTCCCAGAAGACTTGCACGTTCAACATCAATACATGAACCTCAACCCTCCTATCAGAAAACTTGTTATATGTCACCTGAATCCAACTCCTATCCACAGATAACTGTTTACAAGCAATTTAAAATAAAGCACATGTTTTTTTTTCTTGTTACATGTTGATACATAATTATTTATTTGACTAATGTTATAAAAGTTGTCCCTTTTAGAGGTAATGGATTGGGTTTGTAATATATCATCTGTGTTTCAGTGTCAAAAACTAAGTTTGTCCATGTGTATGACATATTAACTTAAAAAAAAAAGACTTTTGTGCTTCAAAATTACTTTCCAGTTGAAAAGTGTAGGGGTTTCAAAAATGTTCAGGAGTAAAATAATGAAAATAACAAGGATAAAATATGGTTGTGATAGTAATAAAAAAATGATGCAGTTAATCGTGACTGTAGAAATATTTCCAAAACTAAAATACAGAGAATGGTATTGGTTGATATCAGTATTGAGTGCATGGACAAACTTCACTATGATATAAATGCTGTAATACGAACAGTGGAAACTGAATTGTTAAAATATATGGGGAAGTCACATGTTCATTTTATTATAATTTAGATTGTACTGACAAGCCAAAGAAAACAGAACTGTAGTGCCTATTGTTAAATGTCTGTGTGTTACTATATTTAAATGAAACTGTAATGTGATCAGTCTCAAATTAACATGTGACAAACTTCTACAGAATGTAGCAGTAATAATCAGCTGTGTCAGTAGTGTTCACATGTCCTAGATATGATGCTTCATCAACTGGAATGGTGATGCTCTTTGTTTGTTGCTATTGTATATTTAAACATTTTTTGTTGTTTTTAGCAGTCTGTATAACGTTGTAATTACCATATTCACACAACACTGTTCTGTAGACACCATATAACCAAGTAACTCCACACAAAACAGTTCTGTTGACAACATACAACCAAGTAACTCCACACAAAACAGTTCTGTTGACACCATACAACCAAGTAACTCCACACAAAACAGTTCTGTTGACACCATATAACCAAGTAACTCCACACAAAACAATTCTGTCGACACCATATAACTAAGCAACTCCACAGAACACAACACTTCTGTTGACACCATATAACCAAGCAACTCCACACAACAATTCAGTTGACATTATATAACCAAGTAACTCCACACAACACCGTTCTGTTGACACCACATAACCAAGTAACTCCACACAACACCATTCTGTTGACACCATATAACCAAGTAACTCCACACAACACCATTCTGTTGACACCATATAACCAAGTAACTCCACACAACACCATTCTGTTGATACCATATAACCAAGTAACTCCACACAACACCATTCTGTTGACACCATATAACCAAGCAACTCCACAGAACTTAGTCCTTCTTGAGAAACCAATATTTCCTCAGCTAATCAAAAATTCCCTGCATATTATGGAACCGCAGGTTCATTACTGCCACTTTCCCCTCTCCTGAGCCAGATCAGTCCAGTACATGTCTCCCACCCTAGCTCTTGAAGATACATTTTAATATTTTCCTCCCATCTATGTGTAGGTCTTCCAGTTGGCCTCCTTCCCTCAAGTTTCCTCACCAAAATCCTGTATGCACCTCTTCCCTCCCCATATATGTGACATGCCCCATCCAGCTCATTCTTCATGATTTGATCACCTAAATTTTATTTGGTGAGCAGTTGATATTGATATGATATCAACATCAATATTAATATGATGACCTAAATTCTATTTGGTGAGCAGTATGAGTCATGAAGCTCCTCACTGTGCAGTTTCCTCCACTACCCAGTGACCTCCTCCTTCTTTGGCCCAAATATGTTTCAGCATCCTGTTCTTGAACACCTTCAGCCTCTGTTTGTCCTTCCATGTGTGAGAGCAAGTTTCACACCCATGTGAAACAACAGGCAAAATTATAGTTGTGTATATTTTAATCTTTATACTTTTGGATGGCAAACTTGAAGAGAAAAGATTCTGTTCTGAAGGGTAGCAGGCATTTCCTGTCCATGCCTAACAGCAATTTGTCATGAAAATCTTGGTGACATGTTCTGACACACTAAAACCTCTTCATAGCCACTTCAATTTCTGTTAGATTCTATATTCATGTACTGTTATGTGTTCCTACACTCATTTCTAGTTGGCAGTTGCAGGCACTTTTACCAGTGTTTAGCCAAACGGTATTGACTTGTTTAACTTATGAAAAATTATATTTGTGTAACATGTATTTTTTTATTTAGTGGAATTGTTAGAACTATTTTTATCACACACAAGTTATAAGTTTATGTATTCCTTTTGGATTCCTTCATTGCACATGTAATATTGGGACTGAAAGTACTGTCTTTGGTTGTGTTTACCAACTCCAAAATATGGGACTGCTTAAAGAAAGGGAAACTGCTAGTTATTAGTAGACATTGTGATGTACGTGAATGGACTTTAGATGATATATATGTACAAAATAAGGAAAGTCAAGGTACATAATTTTTCCAACAAGCAGCAATTGTGATGATGTAAGTTAAATGTAAAGGAAACAAAAATGTTTATAATTTAAACCATCCAATACAATTCAAGGGAGTGCAATTAAGAATACCAATAACTGTCAATTTATTTTAAGTAATAATGCCTGCTGCCATTCATTCCAGAATGTTCTGTCTTCCCATTTGATGGCTAAGAATATATGGATTAAAATCAATAAAAATAAGTTTGCCTGTTTTTTGTACAGTTGTAAAACTTGGTTTCTCATGTTAAGAGAAGAACATAGGCTGAGAGTGTTTGAGTATAGTGTGCTGAGGAAGATACTTGGACCTAAGAGGGAGGAGGTAATAGGAGACTGGAGAAAATAGCATAATGAGAAGCTTTATGATTTGTACTCCTCACCAAGTATTGTTTGAGTCATCAGATTCAAATAAAGCAGGATGAGATGGGCGGGACATGTAGCATGTATGCAGGGAGGACAGGTACATGCAGGGTTTTGTTGGGAAACCTGAAGGAAAAAGAGCATTTGGAGGACATAGGTGCAGTTTGAAGAATAATATTTAAGTGGATCTTCAAGAAACAGTATAGGAGTTTGTGGACAGGTTTAATTTGGTTCAGGACAGGGACAAGTGCAGGCTGCCATGAGTGTGGTAATGAACCTTCAGGTTCCACATAATTTGTGGAATTACATATCAAACTGAGAAACTACTTTGCAAGGAGTACTCTGCCCCATATAATTGGTTAGTTAGTAATACCCATAATGCTACTTAGACGTAGAAACCAACTGAACTTTAAACAACTATGAAGGTGAACGAGTGGGGCTGAGCATATCACCAATATTTGGAGTTAATGAAAACTGCATTATGTGTAGAAAGTCGTAATATTATCAATAGTATTATCTGTACGTGACACACAAATCTTTTGCATTCAGAGTTCTACCAGCTCTGTTCATACTAAAGCAGTTGTGCTTCACTTTTATATTTAGTTATAGTACTTGGAAAATAGTAATTAAGTTACTGTGGTTGGAAAGAAGTAGTGCATAGTAGCTTCACATGCCTATTTTGTCCGTCTGCATTCAGGCAACAGTGCTTCTGAAAATGTAGACATTGATAAAATTGTCTACTGAATGCCATGAACCTTTCATGGTCAGCTTGAAGAGACTCTCATATAATTACTATACGTCCGGGTATAATGATTTTTGTTGCCCACTGCTTAGGTAATTTTCTTTTACCTCTCTCACACAGTGGTTGGAACATATAAGTATCCAAACAGGCAGTTATATTAGATGTTAAGCGTTCATTAACCAGTACTGCCAATTTTCAAAGCAGGTGTGACACTGTAAAAGCTATGGAAAATAACTTGGTCCACCACAAATCATGTATCTTACATCCATGGATATTGCAGATATGAATCAGAACTGGTATCTAGATGCAAAAGAAAAAAATTTAAGGTGAAATTATTTTGTTAATTATATTTCTAATTAAGTACAGTAGTATGAAATATATATATTTAAGTTACACAACAAACATACAGTTTTTTAATATATTTTTTACAGCTCAGAAATTTTGAAATATAGGTTAGGTTCATCAATGGCTAAAATAATTTTCCATTATTCTGTAAATGTATTGTCTCATGAAATTTACAACTATTCAACATTTCTAACTATGAAATACAGCTTATTTTTTAACAGATGTCTTCTAACAGTATTTTGCCACGAATAAAGAGTCCATAATCTTAGCTAATTACTACTAAAAAATAATTTCTTCCAAGACACATGACCAGGCTACCACATAACTGTCACATGTGAGGGAATAAACTCAAAGAATCAAAACTGGATTAATTTTGAAATTGTACTTGATACAGATGTCTATTTTTTCAATCAAAGCCACTTATTGTCTAGAGATAGGTTTAAACTGACACTTTTATGTGTAGCTATGTTTCAGAATTCTTTCAGGTCCACAAGTGAAGTGGCAGTCCTGAGGTTATTAGTCCCATGAATTGTAAGTCCTGGCTACTTATAAAGATTTAATTTCACTACATTCTTTAGATTACAATTAATCTGTGTATACAGGTAGATGAATGGGTGGATGTTTCAGAACCAATATGTGATTTTCAACCATCTTAAAATTAAGTATGATTTTAAACGTGCATAAAATAATCTAAATTCATTTCTTACTCCATTCAGCCATCATCATCATCA
>Ga0123357_10008014_pt1 | contig 13142 bp, 6 predicted proteins | sample TergutEmb28metaG_FD_89873 | JGI IMG/M metagenome (GOLD analysis project Ga0123357, IMG submission 89873) | Embiratermes neotenicus P4 segment gut microbial communities from Petit-Saut dam, French Guiana - Emb289 P4 | ecosystem: Host-associated > Arthropoda: Insects > Digestive system > Gut ...
CATTATCTCCGTAACCGTTCAACTTTGGATATAGGTGTTTTGGGTTATATCGGTATAGTTTGACCTAAGGAACACCCTCCCGAAGTCTGGCACATTCCTCCTGGGACACCCTGTATACTCTACGCCACGTGTAGCATCCACTTCCTAACAACCTGTGACAACGCACATCAATAACGGACCCCATAACATAGTTACAAGAATCGGAAGTCTAACTTGGTGAATGTAACAACGATAGATATCAGTCACGTAAGAGTATAATTTTTGCGCGCACACAAGGGAGTAATAAATATTAGCACTCGTCTACTGTGATAACGACACACATCCACACCACCATCTATAGTGAGCTCCGTGAGACCCCCATAAAAACATTTGGAATGTCTATCATTTCACCATAGCGTTTTCAATCTTTTATTTATAACTAAGAATTCTATAATGTACCAAGTTTTAATGAAACAGTGGGATCCAATTGGATAACAATTTTCGACTGTACCTTAACAACATTGTTCTAAGTGGGCCTGAGGATGGCCGTTTAACGGCCGAAACATGTCGCCAAGTATAACCCAGTTGTAATTAAGCATCTGGTTTTAACATATGTTGTGTATGACGGTGCTAATTATATATTGAGTCCTGTGGCAGTAGCTGTTGTTAAACAAAGCTGATAGATGAGCGGATCCTGAGTCGTGTGGCAATGAATAATCCCGAATTTAATCTACTCATAATTTTTCTTACAATGCAATTTTGCTTGTTACTGTCGTTTACAAGTATTTGAAACTTGCCGCATTTTAAATATATTACCTGTCCGTATGTCGTGAATTTTGTCCTGCATTCTGCTGCAGATACATGAATGTATAGACTACATAGCTGTCCCGTCATTTGATTCTAGAGGCTCAGAACAGCCTTTTAAATTTCGGTCTTGCAATCTATGAACTAGAAACGCAGGACATGTTGACACCTTGCATTCGCATCTCTCACGTGGATTGTAAGCAAGGACAAGTGCAGTGAAAACGGCAAATTGATGCCTCTATTAAATTTAATTTTTTTCAGTTCAGACTTAATTGTTAAATGTAGATTAAACTATTTATGACATATCAGACACCTGTTTAATACCAACTAAATGCGCAGTATCTATTATATATATATATATATATATATATTAGATGCTTATCTCCTATTTTGACGTTCAGGTGACCGTGCATCGTGATAAATTCTTATACTAAAACCAACTAGATGCACTAATTTCTCAAATTTATTGTTGGAGTAAAACTCCACATGTTTCGGACAGTTCCTCTGTCCATCATCAGGAGTACTTCACTGTACACACAACAAACCTGCATGACATATACCATTGTTGTGTGCAAAGTGAATTACTCCTGATAATGGACAGAGGAACTGTCCGAAACATGTGGAGTTTTACTCCAAAAATATATTTGAGAAATTAGTGCATCTAGTTGATTTTATTATAAGAGCTTATCTCCTACTTGTTTCGTTGCTTGTGCACCATCATTAGGGAGAAGAACTATGCCAGTTGCTTGAAAAACCAACTACTGTTATGAAATTTTTATCTTTGGGTTCACTTCTGTAGCTTATATATATCATCAACATAAACATACTGTAGAAGGTACAACTGTGCTTATTTTAAAGCGATTTGGAAGTGTACAGTGTTTAAAAAACACGTAATGGTAATACCGTCTCGCCAATTCCGTGCATTCTTTGTGACATCAGACACCTTTTAAGACCAATTAAATGCACAGATGGATAACAATATCTTAATAGTGTTTGCTATTGCAAGTAACTGGCATAGTTTTTCTCCCTTATGATAGTGCACAAACACCGAAACATATAAGAGTTACGCATCATATATATGTATATACTAGATACTGTGCATTCAGTTGGTATTGGGAAGGCGTCTGATGTCATAAAGAATACACGGAATTGAAAACTTCAAAACATTCAAGATATAATTGTGTACTCTATTACATTACTTTTAATTCAACATCCAGTAAGTGTGTTTTGCGTGGGTCCATGCTCTAAGTAGGAAGATGAATCCCAGTTTTGTAACGTTGCTTGTTTCCGTGGTGGGTAGCTGCGGTGTTGGACACGTCAGTCCCTCGTCTCTGCAATCCCATTAACATTCGTTACTTGAAAAGGCTTAGGAAGTCAACGAAACGTAATAAATAACTTAGAGAGCACGACCAATTTATTTATTTGTTTTAATATCTTCATTACAGCGATATGTTTCGGTCATTTTATATGGCTATTCTGAGGGCTTTCTTGTAAAATTAATACAAAGAGCACAAACGTAAAATGTGGCCTACTTAAATAAAATGAATACGGATTTACACAAACGAACGGTGCTATGTATTTAAGTAAAATAAACACAAAATTGTAAAACGCAGAATGAAACATACTTTAAATAAATAAATACATAAATATATAATTCATAAATACAAAAATGTACAGAACTACATTGCCACATATTCTAAACAAAATAAATGTAAAAATATACAAAAATTTAAATAAAATGAATACAAAAGTACTTAAAGTATAGAATCTTGTTTTTGTTATAGCCAACTAACGCACAAGTATATATCAAAGTATTTTCTCTTTATATAATATTCACTCCTACGTGTTTCGACACCTCTGTGTTATCTTCACAGATTTTAAAAACTTTGTACTTCGCTAAGTTACATAAGTTCTTACAATTAGAACTGTTAAAGTTGCAACAGTTCAAGGATTGTATATGCAGCCACATAGACACACTGCTTTCACAAGATACTGTAATGTCATACACACTATATTATCACTCAGCGACGACCAAATAATTTTAATCTAATAACTTTATGGAATTACAATTTTAACATTTTTAATTTTAAGTACTTAAGTGCGTAACTTAGGGAGGCACAAATTTTTTAAACTCCCTGAAGACGACACAGATTTGTCGAAACATGTAGGAGTGAACATTATATAAAGAGAAAATATTATGATACATATATGTGCATTAGTTAGTTGTAATTAAACAATATAAAGATGCTCAGTACATGCATTAAAATACAGAATCATGAAACTGATATTTTTACTTTATTTAAAATATGTGGAATGAACTTTTATCATTTTTAATTTTATGCCAACAGCTTAAGGATGGCCATATAAAACTGCCATAGCACCTTGCCGTTACTGTATAAATTTACAATACGTGCCGACTACCTGCTCTAATTATTGTATTTGCACTGCCGGGACCAGAGTAACTGTCATCTTTGATACGTACTGTGTAGAATAAAAAGGCAGCTGGTTTCTCCGAAACTGATGCACGATGTCAGGTCCAAAATTGAGGTCTTCGTATTCACCTCCGTGAGAACCACACATCTCCCCATCTAGCTTGGAACTAAAATATCCAGTCAAACAGTATAGGAAATCCTCATTTTCCTGACGTTTGTCTGTGGTGTTTGAACTAGAGAAAAACTGAAACCCAATTTCAACTTGAACATAGTCCTATATTTGTGAGTACAGGGTAGTAGTGTGTATGAACACGATAAAAATTTCCAATTTCCGGTGAGTTTTAATACGCTTCAGGTTCAACTTACCCAAACAGAGGTCTGGATAAGGTATTGAAGGAAAGATAAAAACACACCATCCTTCCTTATTACCACTCGAAAGGGTAAAGCTTTTATATTTACCCTGCACAAGTAATGCCTCTATAATAATACTGATGAAAATTGCTTGACCTATGCAGAAACGTAAACTTTTCAAATAGGATGTTTAATAACCTTCGATAAAATGAAATATAACTATTATAAAATAAAATATTTAAGTATTACGTAACATAAGCAGAAATTACTGGAGAAACAAAGCGATAAGGAAGTTCTTTATTTAACTAAATGCTTTACAGGTTTATGTCTCAGAAAGTCAACTTTTACATACATATAGTTTGGTTTAAGCGTACTTGATTACTATTTTCAATTAATGTTATTGTTCATTTTAATATCATCCACCTACCTATGCCTGTGTCCATAGTGTCTGTTCCTTTCACACTTCCTGCCTGAATTCTCTGTGCGTGTTGTCATCCCGATGTGCGCTTCATGTCCCGACCTTTTTGTTCTTCTCGACTTGGGCGCCCTAATCGAAATGAGAAAGGGTTAGGTAAAATAAAGCTTCTTACTGTGTGTGTTTTATCGTCCTGTTAACTTTGTGTCACAGGGAAATATAAACTTCAGTCTTTTGTTCCCAAATACAGGTTTTTAACGTTTAGGTCACAGAAGGATTTTCGAGCAAACAGCAGCGAATTTTATTTATCTATAATTTTATACGTCGGTATTTAAGTAGCAGAAGGGAAGGCCAGAGATTCTGAACCTGATTACAAGGGTTTTCGAAATTTATTCTGTTCGTAATTTCTTCTTAAATGCAATTTTGATTTGGTATAGTCATTTCAAACGCATTGCAATTTTGGCAGCATCTTTTAGGGCTATATCAGCAACCTTATTGATACATTGTGATTTTGTTTTTTGTCTTATGACGAGGCATGAAATTTTACTACATTGCCTTGAAACTTGATGTTGGTGAAATTGAAGGAGTTATTAAATCGGGTGATACAAGGATTTGAAGTTTCTGGATCATAAAAAGCAACATTCCAAAACTTTATTATTGAATGTCCGTTCGCTTTTCTTTTTATATCAGTTTTGCCACAAGTAATGTCCAGGATATTAACAAATATCAGCGTGCTTTTGAAATTCTTATATTTCTAGGCTTCAGAGCCTCTGAAAACGTTCCACTGGATACATCGGAGTTTCTGTTGCTGCATCATTCCGTACGCACATAAGTCGCATAGCTGGTTACTAGTATTTTCCCCTAATAATGGTTAGGTTCGTACAGTTTCAATTTTGTTTTTCTCCTTTTGGCCTGCAAAAATCCCAACTTGAAATATGAGGTCACGGTGGTAATTATGAATGTTGGCTTTTTTTTGAGATGTGATGCCGTGTAGTTTGGTAGAAAAATATCATTTGTCCTGAAGATGAAATTAGTGTGTTTTTTCAAAGTATTTGTACACCAAATTATACGCCACCGCTCCAAAAAAGGTATTAATCTTCAAGACACACCAATTCAACACATGTTGTCAGTTGCGCAAGAAATATTATTCTGCTAATTGAACTGTAGAAAGTTGTATTTTGAAAAAATACAACTTTCATTAGATCAATGTCAACACAAGATAAAGTTATCTTAATCTGCTTTAGTCGTTAATGAGCAGTCTTCGTTGATAAAATTCAAATTTCTCTGTTGACGATCGATTAATCGATTATATTGCGAATGAAACTGTAAAGAGATGCATAAAAGTAGTGATGCAGGATTTTAAATGGCGTGGATATGGCATGTTAGAGTGTACAGTATTTCAGCTATAGACTGGCGAAACTTAACAAAATCAACGAAAATTGTGTCAGGATGGCAGGTAACCCAACTGAGCTTAGGGTAAATAACTCCCCCTTACAAGTCTTAAAGCATTAGAACATTGCAGATTTCTTCGGTATGGTCATACATTACATAGGAAACAAAAAAGAAATCTAACAATACGGATGGTGTGCTGAGTTCTCTCTGTTTGGAAACATTACTACAAAAGACTCTTGGTTAATGTCTTGGATCTTATAAGATGTAACACAACACTGATTTGTAGTTAATTTCCAGCGTTTATGAGCAGCTTATCTGTCCCACCTTCAAGAATAGACCATTGAAGGTAGGAGAGAAAGGCTGTCCCGAAATATCGGTAAATAATTACCAATAAACGCTGCATAACATCTTAGAATAGCGAAGACCTCATTTACACCTGAGCGATTGCTTGAAATCACGCAAGTCTCTGACTTGTTGCACAAAATGTTATAATGCTGAATGACATGTAAATGGAGAATATTTGGGCCTAAGAGAGACGAGGTAAGATAGGAGTAGAGAATACTACATGATGAGGAGCTTTATGATCTGTATTCCTCACCAAATATTATACGGGTTATCAAATTGAGAATAATGAGATACGCGGGGCCTGTAGCACGTTTGGGGGGAGAGGAGAGGTGTGTACAGAGTTTTGGTGGAGAAACCTGAGGGAAAAAGATCACTTGGGAGACCAAGGCATAAATTATAGGATAATATTAAGATGCATCTTCAGGAAGTGCGATGTGGGAGCATGGACTGGATCGAGCTGGCTCAGGATAGGGACAGGTGGCGGGAAATTTAAATGCGGCAATGAGCGTTCGGGTTCCATAAAATGCGTGGAATTTCATGACCAACTGAGAACTGGTCAGCTTCTCAAGACGGACTGTGCTCCATGGAGAAAGTAAAGAAGACAATGATCAGTTTCATTTGTTATATAAATGTTCATTCTTGCCTCTTCTTCCCTACTTTCTCCCTTTCCTCTACTATATGTTTTATTTGGTTAGTTTCTGCAAAACTCCTTGATAAAGCTTCTCACTTCGGTTTTATCCGCGATAAGGATCGAAATATAACTGTCAAGTATGAGTTAGATCAGTTTTGCATTTCGCCGTACTCTTGCGGCAACTTCTCCGACAGTACTGTTCAGCGGGTAGCCTGCCGTTGAAGGTGGCACAACAACCAACCAATGAACACTGCCTCCTTTGGACTTAAAATTAATTAACATGCAGATATCCTTCGGTCTATAAAGCAGGCCGACATAATCTCGTCCTCAGCGATTCTCACCTACACTGCCAACATTTCCTTTAGGAAGCCACCCAACTTCACTCGAGTGAAGTGTAGTTATGGTCCATGTTCACATGCATGCGTTTGATATAGACGCTATATTGTCAATACAAAGAGCGGCGCCGAACAAACCACACACACACACACACACACAAACACACACAAACACACACACACACAAGTCAAAGAACATCACAAAGTAAAGAAGCCCTATTAAATATAAACCGTATTTTGAAAGTGCAGCTAGTATAACAAAGCCAAATGACTGTTGAAAGTACTCTTTTCTTTTAATAGATGTTATTTTATTTCACTTAAGAGTTCTGATCCCAGTGACCACGCGCTATGGCGCGGGTCTGCGGCTGTTGGCTTGCTGGGATTGCGGGTTCAATTCCCGCCGGTTGTATGGATGTTTGCCTGTTGTGATTGTTGTGTGTTGTCAGGTAGAGGGGTCTGCGTCGTGCTGATCACTCGTCCAGAGGAATCCTACCGACTTTGGCGTGTCTGTGTGTGTGATCGTGAAGCCTCGATAATGAGGAAGCCCTGGTCACCAGGGGCTGTTGTGCCTTGGGGAAAACAGTTCACGTAAAAGAAAGAAATGATCGTTGTTCTTCACACCACTAAAGTTATAATTATTATTATTTATTGCTTGGAATTTTTTTAGTTCTCGTTGCTTTGTTACGTATGTATCTGTGTGTGTGTGTGTATTTATGTACGTATGTATGTATATATATATATATATGTGTGTGTGTGTGTATAGGTGTAGGTGTAGGTGCAAACATTTTTTTGCGGTAGTGTTTACTTCGCAACTGGACATGGGTCTGTTGAGTCAAAACAACCAACTAAGAAAGAACCGACTTAATTATCAGTTACAGTGACAGTGACGCAAAGCTGTGGGTTCAGATTTTACTAGTGCTGACGTTAAGATCACGTGGAATTATACCCCTGCTCTTCCCACATGCCTTCGTGGCGCTGTGGTGAGTTAAGCATGTCCTCGTCTTTAACATTTGCCTTTATTGTTGGACTATCACAAAAACTTTGGCACTTGTCCTGACTCAAGATTTAAATCTAAAATAACTAAAACTGGAAGTTTGGTTATGAACTTTTTGGGCGAAGATTGGGTCCTTCGAAGTGTTCCATCTATGTAATCATCATTCTCTCTTTTTGTTACCATGTTCCACATAGGACATTAACCTAGCTCTTACACTTGGTCTTATCTTTGCCTCTTTCCTGCTTTTTCAAGCCTTCTGCGGTTCCCATTCTGCAGTTCTCTTGCAGACTGTTCTTCGTCTGCCCCACTTTCTTGTATTCTTCAGTGCTGCAGTCCAATGCATGTCATTCTATCGAATCTTGTGGCCAGTCCAACGCCATTTGTTTTCCTTTATTTGTTGTTAAATAGGCCTTTGATTTTTTTCTGCTATAAGTCCTCATTTGAAATTTTATCCGGCTGTTTTACGTTTAAGATACATCGTAGCATCGGTTTACCCACATCTGGAGTGAATTTCTTATCTATGTAGTCGTTTTTCATGTTTCTGACGCATACAAAATGACTGACTTAACATCTGTATTAAGCAACAGAATTTTCGTGTCCAAATGTGTGGGACAACATAATGCAGAGCAGCGCGGACCGTCTTCAGTACTCGGAATGATAACCGAACAAGAAACTCAAAACTGTACGCACATTGGATCAGGCGGGAGGTTTGGTCGACATAAATAAAAGTGTTTCCGAGTTTAGTTAGCATGTGTATTACATATACTGTATTATTGGAAAACGAATGTTATTCAAACAATCAGAAAAATAAATGTAAACTCTTTTCTTGAAATGTGAAACGTATACGTAGTTCTGAAGTACCAGGGGGACACTTTGCTGAAGGCATAGAGGGTTGAAAACCGTACCTCTTTTGTAAATGAATGAAACATTTCACTGTTAAAAGTTAGAGATTAAGTGAGCAAGAATACTGCAGACGGGATTGCGTGTCTAACAACACGAGCTAGTGAATGCAGTGACATCTACAGTAACTGTTGTAAATACAGTTGTAAAAGTAGTATCAAAGGATATGTCTAGGATATATAAACACGTTCGACTACCTAAATATACAGCTGCATTGTCATCATAAATTGAAGGATATAAAGTATTAGGGATGGTAGAAAAGAAAGGAGTAGTGCAGAAAATGACGTGTATGTCATCCGGATTAGCATAGACTTAATGTTCTGCATCAGCATGTTTAAATGTAACCAGAGTTAAGAGCAACACCGCATACTTATACTTCGGCAGAGATTCAGGAAGTCAGTGACAGCACAGAGTGAATAAAGGAAATAAACATGGTTACACTGAATGGTAGAAGTGGCTAACGTGGGTATAATCGTGACAAATATTGGGATTTATTAACTGGTATACATCCCCTGTATGACTACGCTCGGAAGACAGTTACATACAATATTCCCACTACTTACACTTTACGCACCGGAACACCGCAACACTTCAACTGTTTTACTGGTACACATTGCACTGTCCATTATTTGGTATGATAACAAAATTAATAAAAGGTTGTATTTTAATTGTAAAGGAGAGACCTCTGCCTCTGTTCTTCCTTTTATATTATTTTAGCACTACCTGGTGATGGCAATATTTACCTGCCGAAACATATCATAGTGAATGTGGTGAACTAATGATTATAAAATTATTTATGGTGTTGTATTGATCTAAAAACAATAAACATTGATTGAATAAATACAACGAAACGATGTTACCCCCCTCCCCCAAACACACGCATGTTTTAATAAATGCAATTTAACCCATAAGGTGATATGTAAAGGTCATGCCGTGAATTCAGTAAAGCGATATTGTGCAAAGCTCCGTTGAGTATCATTAGCAGACTGCAAATCAGAGATAGAAATCTCCACTGTACGATCTATGCACACGCTTGCCAACACTTTCTGTATTGTTGATACATCACTTTCCTCTTGATGTTTTCAAGTGTTTGTACAAATGGCTCTCAGATCCTACTCACATTATGTGTAACAGGTTTTAAATTGCAGTAAACACAGCACCCCACAAAGCGTGTTTAAGTATAATGGAAAATTGTGAAAAACACTCTTCTTAAAAATACCAAAGCCTGGTAACTTTGAAATTTCTGGAAGGACATGTACACTTACAATACGATTTTGAACAAGATACAGTAAGGGTACACATTAACTGGCGCATCTATCTGGAAATTTATTCGGCGAAAATAGCCTATAAAAACGAATTAGTTACAAATTACTAACCCTTTAAATTTTTCTATATCCTGCCCCATATACCAGCAACATATCCAGGTAAGACACCTACGTTATGCAAGTTGAGAAGCCTCCTTAATCAAACGAACAAGGGATCCAGTTTCACTTATAAGACTGCAGCACATACTGCTTCATGAAGTTCTGGTTCTGCTGCCACAGATGTGTATAGCTAGTGGCTGGCGAACCCATGGCACCCCTGCTCAAAATGGCATGCGGCATTCACTGCTGTCCCATTTTTCTGATTCCTTTTTTCCGACCATCGTCTCTATATTGTGAAGAATATGCATATATATATACACATGTCTGATTATGTAGAGATTGTATGTGAATTACTTTTGCTGTCAAATAATATGGCGATTGAAACATTTTTACACAAATCGGGAGCGATGCGACTTGCTGATTGGATGTTTATCACTAGGGAAACGGCCTTGCGGTAGCTGGGCTAATACATGACATTGGACAAAATGCTTTACAATATTCGTTTTATACCGGAAGTACCAGCAGCCCCAGTTACTTCTAAATTTTCTTCCTTATCGCTTTTCTCGAGAAGGCTTTTATTCAATCATAATAATTTTATTATGCATGTATTATGCAATTATAATATGCATTATTTATAATAATTCAGTTATTAATAATAGTTATGTAAGAATCCAGTACCTTATTTTGCCCTTCAGAATCTCTTTGGGCACGCGAAAGAATTTCTTCGAAATTTATAGAGAACTTGGGCACGCGCCCACAGAAAGTTTCACCAGGTCTGGTATTGGTAGTCAAGCGAAGTTATGCAGTTTATTTCATCCATTCGAAGCGCGAAATTCATTTAAATATTATTTCAGAAAATTTCTGTCGTAGAGAGAATGCACTGATTTACATTACAGAGAGTAACCGGACCAATGTGGTTAGGGAAATAATAGAATTTTATGGTAGTAATCAGAATAACTACTTAAATGTACTATCAGGGTAGAAAGCATTTCTTCTTTCATGTGTGGAGCGTAACCATTGGGTTTAAAGCGTTAACTCATTAAGTAGTTATTTCCACAAGCTTAGCTGGTTAGCGATTTTGTCCATCAGCTCTGGATTTAGACATATATTCATGTACTGTAATGGTAATTAATTAATTAATTAGATATTTACTGTTCGGGTATTTTGGTAAGTAATTCCATTATTACAAAATAACCGGGTTAGGTGTATTGTTATTTACACATTTATTAAGCAGTATTTATGTAATTACCTCAGTGTAAATGTGGATTGCATGGAAATATTTTATAAATTATTAATTTGGCTTTTCCTGTTGATTCAAAGCGACAGACCTTATACCATAAATTGCGTTAGCACTACGCTGTACTGATAGATATATCGTTGAAGTCGGTTGAAAATTGTTTAACATGGGCGTACCATCTTCTCTTACGTTAAGAATCTCTGAATTTCGCTAAAAAGGGGCTTATGTGTATCTTGTGGTTCTTAGGACAAACATATACTGCTTTCTTAAAAAGAACGCATTAATTGAAATTTGTGATAGAGATGGAGTGTGTTGATTGTGAGGTAAGAATTTAGATTCCATTTAAAATTCATTTAACGTCATGTCCCACAGTGTTAAATAAATGGCGAGTTTCAAGGCCTACACACAGCCTAAACAATCCTAAACAGCACTTAATAATTTAAGTTTGTAACAGAGATGCAGTGTTTTTACTGAGAGGAACTGAATTCACGTATGACCTTTAGTTCATATCCTGCTTTAAACGGTTAGATACTGGTATGTCACTAGCTGCAGGTGCGGTTTGCACACTTATGGCGCAGAAACCTTCCCCTCCACGGGTAGTCTCGTACATGACAAACCTCTAAAGATTGATCAGCTTTCGTTCCCTCGAGGCTATGAATCAGTCCACTTTCAATTTATTATGCATCTCAGTCCAAAGACACGAAACCCCTTGTGATGCACGTTCTGTATGGATCCCTTTCATGGAGTTACTGGTTTCGTATTGAGATTTCCAAGCGTTTCTCTTTACGTCATAAGGACTTTTTACTGAAGGGTTACCGTATTTTCGGAAGTGACGTCATTTAGGGTTGCAGACGGTTACCAACCTTTCAGAGGAAACTGGTACTTTTATCTTCAGGGAGGAAGTATGCTTGTTATTACAAGTTGTGAATGCAGTTGTGCCAGTCTCTGAGATATGAGTGATTTGAGAGAACAAAACCCTTTCGTTGACCCTTAGTTTGAAGCGTATAAATGTTCGCATGCCATTCGCAGTTATTCTTCCCACCGCGGTCGTTCATTTCACACTTTGTGTTGCACATTCGTCTTAAATAATATATTTCTAACTGCCGTCACGGAGGTCGGGATAGCGTAGTCGGTTTAGCGACTCGTTACAGGTTAGTCGATTTCGCGATTCGAACCCCCGTGAGGGAGCGAGAAATTTTTTCTGCTCCACACTCGTCCAGACTGAAACTGGGGCCCACCAAACCTCCTGTAGAGTGGGTGCCGGATTTCTTTCCAGGGAGTAAAGCGACAGGGGTGATGCACTGACAATCCACGCTCGTAATAAGTGAAAGTATGTTAAAGTAGAGCGCACTGAAAGTAAAATAAAATAAAGTAAAATAAAAAATATTCTCTTTGGTACCACACTTTACCGCGTTTCGTGTACACTCCTGGAAAAAATGTTTATGTTTCTTGAATAGTCGCATACAGGGAATTTTGCAGTAGGAGTTTTGGAGCTAGTGCCACGGATTAGACGGTTTCCAGTCTCTCACCGCGGAGATCCTTGCTAGTTCATGTAGGATTTGTGGTAGACAACGCAGCACCGAAAAAATTTTCTCCGAGTACTTCGGTTTTACCCTATTATTATCCTTCCACAAATACCCCATACACATTCACTCATGTATGAACCAATACTACGAATATATAATCCTAGCAATTAGCTTAGTCGTGAAATACAACACTTTAAAAGAAAAAGAATGTTGAAATCTCTAAATAGGGTCACGGCAATAAGTTATTACTTTTGCTCAAGAAAATTTCCTCATTCTAGCCGCAGGTTATAGAATATTAGCCTACAAATTTATTGAAGGAAAGTTGGTGGATGAGTCACATCTTGCTCAGGAAATTGCCTTCTAGAGCACGTTACTGAGAGAAAGATAGTGACGAGAAGACGAAGAAGAAGGCGGAATCAGCTACCGGATGACCTTAC
>Ga0123357_10008017_pt1 | contig 13141 bp, 9 predicted proteins | sample TergutEmb28metaG_FD_89873 | JGI IMG/M metagenome (GOLD analysis project Ga0123357, IMG submission 89873) | Embiratermes neotenicus P4 segment gut microbial communities from Petit-Saut dam, French Guiana - Emb289 P4 | ecosystem: Host-associated > Arthropoda: Insects > Digestive system > Gut ...
AGATGAATAAACGGACAACTCAGAACACAGAACACGAAGGTACAAGAGAGCGAAGGCTTGAAAACAACACTCCCACCCTCACCCCCCCCCCCAAAAAAAAAGAAAAGAAAAAGAAAAAATATAAAACTTAAATGCTGATCATCGATGCTAGAAGAGAAGCCGAAAGTAATATATTTATTGTATATTACTACTGTATATTATTAAAATAAAATAACAGTGTATAAATTGTTTACAACAGCATAAAAACAAATAAGCTGACTTTTCAAGTTCAGAAAATACGAAGTATTAAAAAATCCAGACAAGTCTACAAAAATGTTCAACATAAACTGAAACAAAAAACACATACAATTAGCTATGACTGTTATTAATTTTAATTTAAATTAAAAACACGTTTTGAGCCAATTAAAATTTAAAAACTTTGGACACATTTTAAAAACGTTGATTAAAGTAAATCTGTTGAATAACACGACTTGCAATAAACTAAGTCATAAAAAAAATATTTTTTCCCGGAGGTTAAACCGACCGAAGCTTGGCGTTAACCACCCACACCACCTAGCGCAGAGGTTAAAGAAGAAGTAGACCTACACCTCTACACCCTTTCTGTCTTTCGTGGCCTCTTCTAGGGAAAAAAATTACCTTTACCGTTATCATTGAAAGTACCGCGAATTTTGGCTATAGCATATCTGTACGTGGCGCATACTGGTATAATTCGCAGTGTCTGCCGGTGAATTTCTCTTTCTCCGAAGATACAATCAACACATTTTGTAGTCTTTGGCTCACCACACACGAAATATTTATTGAATATGAGATTTAAAAATTTTTGTGTGAAGTGCCTAAAAATCGGTTACAAATACGAGGTTCGGAGAAAATACTACGCTCGAGGAAAACTCAAACTAGCGCCCTTGCTAGGATATATATATATATATATATATATATATATATATATATATATATATAGAATGGGTTTTGACGTAACCCACACGGGGAACACCCAAACTAGACTATTTGATAGAAAAGGGGAAGGAAACCGGTCAGACGGGGAAAACCCAAAGCTTGACAATGCTGCTGCTTGCACACCGGAAATCAGAAGCTGCTGTTGGGGGCTTGTGCACGGGCTCCTTAGATGGGGTCACTCTTCACAGACAAAGACAAACCCGTCTCTTTATATCTACCACTACGTAACACGCAATGGAAAAACATACGAGGGCGCAGATGCTGTATTCAAACTTTTTTAACCTCGAAAATTGTTGCAGGTCATCCTCACGCTCCGACCACGTTACCCCAGCAGAAAATCACGCCCTATTTCACTTATGGTCTACGACAATGTTTGAGCCCAAAAGGGGTCTGAACACCGTGAATACACAAGAAACAGTTTCCTTTTTTAGAGAAGTGCCTGTCGTGGACTATTCACTACACTGACTGAGCTACGTCGCCCCAATCTACAAGTACAGACTGTGACTTCGTGATTTGTGAACTGTTAAATGTTGTGGAAATGCAGAACAAATTTAGGCCTGTACATGATCATGGAGAAGGCCGGGATAAAGTAGTTGGTATAACTTTGGACTGGACGGTACGGGGATCGAATCTCAATGGGAGAGGAATTTTCCCCGCTTACCAGACCGATCCTGAGGCCCACCCAGCCACCTCTCAGTGCTTACCCGAAAATTCGATGGGTAAAATGGTTGGAGAACGGTGCAGATCTGCGAATGCGAATGGGTTGGAATTATACACCCGCCCCTCCCTGTACCAGCATAAGCATGTCATGGAGTAAACTTTGCGTTTTTTGTATGACGAAGAAACTACATAAATTTCAGAGCAGAAACCTGTTTTCCTGTTGCGTAGGTTTATAGTGGACCGATCTCAGTGGCCGCGCCGTCTAAGGCGTGGGTTTGTGGCCGCTCTCTTGATAAGATCGCAGGTTTGAATCCCGTCGGGGGCGTGGACGCCTGTTTCCTGTGAGTGTTGTATGTTGTTGCGCTATGAAAAAATAGATTTGTAGTGTAGGTATATATATATATATATATATATATATATAAGAATTTTGTTTAATTTTATGTACTCTGCGTATCTCTCAGTCGAGTCTCTGAAAGATTTTCTTTGCCCTTCTTTGATTATATTTGTTTTCTTAAAAACACTAATTCATGTATAGTTTACGGACACATTTATTATTTTTCTTTGTGTGGAATTTCACGTAACTATAATACCTGTGTTGGTTTGTCTTTTTTCACCATCTGTTCTAATAACAAAGAAGAAATTTACACCACAAACATTGTTATTTCTTATTCTACAAAATATTAACTTACCAAAGTTGAATATTTCTTTTAGATCTCTTCTTGTACGTCAGTTCAAGACCGTTAAGTAAGCGTCGCTAGTGTCGCCTGTACATAAGGGTATTGCGCGTCAACCATGTTGTAAAACTGCCTTTGGGTAACTGAAAATGCTGCCTAGTGTGTGTCTAAAAGTGGTATAATTTTAGTCCCAATTTCCGCGGAAATTTTTCGACTGTTTAAAGACAATGAATTAGAGATGTAAAAACACACACACAGACAGCATATTGATCCCTCAAGCGAGCCCACCCCCCCCCCTTTTTTTTTAAAGCAAAAGAGTAGCTAAAAATGAACCAAGTTCTTAATTCGAATTCAAACAGTTTAACAAACAGAAGGAGTGAAATGATATGAACCTAAGAATGTAACAAGGCTGCATTGTGATTGACGTGGCAACTGTTATAAACGCGCTTTGTCCACATGATGCATGACAGCTACGTGACTTAATTTCCATTAAACCTCGCCGGAACCGACGGCAAAACTGTTGTTATTCCCCTGACTTTACAAACAAACGCCTTTCTTTAACGAAATGCTTTAAAGTAATCAATTTCACTCTCTTCATTGTCACGTAACGGCATCTTGTATCGGTCTCCGAGCGATTTTGTGCCTCTATACTAGTTTCTCTGCCACGTGACGTCGCCTGATCAGGTAGATAAATACCAAACTTACTCAGGAACTTAATGATGGCTACCTGCCTACCAAATTAAACGATGTCACATCGTAAAATTAATATAATTTGTAAACAGTACGTAACGTTCCTTACGCCGTGATAGAGACCGCTGGTAAGTCTTACATAAAGGTAAAATTTCCTTGTCCGCGCCATGAAGGCGTATAGGTGTGTACAGGTATAGCTCCACTCATTCTTAACTTTGGCGCTAGATAGGTGAGTGGTTAACCCCTGGAAAAAAAACCCGTACCCGTGGAATAGGAGCCTGGATGGCACCAGTTTCGATCTGGACGTTTCGGTGAAGAGAATTGTATCTTACCGCTACCAGGACACGAACCCCAGACCGTCCAAACCGCAGCAAAATCGCTGTACCGAATACGCTTTTCCGACTCCTGCAAGCTTTATATAGGTACCGGTAAAAGTAAAGGTCACCCTATAAGAGGCCACGAAGGCCCAGAAGGAGAGTACAGGTATAGCTCTACTCTTTCTTTAACCTCGACGCTAGATGGGGTGGGTGGTCAACGCCACGCCCCGGCCGCTTTGTCCCCAGAAAAGACCCGGTACCCATTGTGAAGGAGGCTGGCTGAGCACCACAGCCGGTCTGGAAGGCTGCGGAAAATCTCGCTCCTGCCGGGATTGGATCTCCGGACCGTCCAGCCCGTAGCGAGTCGCTACACCGACTGAGCTATCCAGATCCACTCTGTAGGCCTTATATACGAAATAAAACTTTACTTGTTACTTTGCCGAGCCAAAAATTCTAATGTTCAATTTGCTGACACTGATCTGTTCTTTCTTGAGCCAAATAATCATCTCATATTTCTTCCTTCGCTGTTAAATCATGTTTGGAATGGAAGAGTACACAGTTGATATCCTTACGACTTACAGACCTGCGGACCATGAACGAATTTAGGGATGGAAGTCGATTCAGGTTTTAACAGTGGCCAATGATGTTAACAGCTGTTGACGTAACGCAGAATCACCATATTTTGTTAAAGTGACTGAGCTATTGGCTAACAATCTGGACAACTGGCATTCAGTTCCCGGAGACAGCAGAAATTTAAACCCTGACCACTCCGTCCCGAAGAGCCAGAGTAGCCAAGTGGGTATAGTGACAACGCTACGAGCTGGACAGTCCGCGGTTCAAATACCGATAGAGGCAAATAACTTTAATCTTCTCAGAAAAGTCCAGACGATCTTCGAGATCCACTGGTTTTCTTTCCCGGGGTTAAAGCGGCCGGGACTTGTAGTTAACCACACACCTGTACCTAGAATCCAGGTGCAGAATGATTTGGTTTATACCTCTGCTTCCCTTGTATGCATTATGGCGTGGGCAGGGAAAAGCCTCGCGTGTATTTACCTTTCACCATCGCATCTAGTCCGACTCTAGAGAAGAACAGGTCTCTCATCCAGGGGACGCCAGAGATACATCCTCGGGGGGAAAGTAACCATTACTACTCGCCTCCTTCTATTGCGGAGGGCTAAAAAATATAATTTTATTTCCACTTTTTCTTATTCGTAATTACACATACATAGAGGCATACTATCTTCATTTTCAAAATAAATTAAATTTCACTGACAACTTCTTTGTAGAATCAAAATGCAAATTATATTCTAAATTCAGTAATAAATCAGGGGGTAAAACAAGAAAACTTAGTAACAGACGGACAGACAGGATGCCTTCACAAGTCTTTATGTGTAAGAAGCACGTGTACAGGCCCTAGGTTTCTGGGACTTCCCCTGTTTATACGCTAGTTATGGTCTAAACAAAGCCCGTTAAAAAAACTCCACAGTAAAATTCGACATTCCCCGTCCGTAGCCACAAAGCCTTCCGGTTCCACAGTGACAATATACATTACAGATCCCGATGGGACAGTTAAATCACATTTTTGTTTAATGTGTACTCTATTCATGTTCTTTTTACATAGCTCGAAATTAAAATACTGGCTAAAATAATGGTGCCTCTCACCGTTGTTTTTAACCGACATGAGTTATTCTTCTTTACATTACCGTCGATGTTTGTCCATATTCCCTCATAACACACACACACACACAGAGTAAATCACGACCCCTATCCTGTTACACAGATATTACTCTCATTGATGTAATTTAGGTTCTACTCTTATACTTAAGAACAACTGTCATAACGATGACATTACTTCAAATAACAGGTCGGGAAAAATTTATTGATTTACGCTTTGAAAGTAAAAAATATTTCGTAAGATGAATAAAATACAGGGCGAATCTGGTGACCATGCGGTCTAAGGACTAGGCCTGAGGTCGCTCAATTGTGGGATCGCGATTTCGTATCCTACTGAGGGAATGGGTATTCGTCTGTTCTGTTTGTTATGTGTCGTGTAGGTAACGACCTCTCGCTCGTTTAGAGAAGTCCTAGCGGGTGTCTGTGTCTAATTGTATGCGATCTGGAACAATTAACAGTTACGATGACTGGACACGAGTTGGACTGTAGCGCCACTGAAAAAGAAAATAACATTTTACGAGAGTGAATTTACCGGAAAAACGGTTCCAGATTAAGCTCATTCAAACACAAATCCTGCACGCGATAACACAGCTATGTAACAGGAGATACTTCTCTGTAACAGAAGATACTTCTCTATAACAGAAGATACTTCTCTATAACAGAAGATACTTCTTTGTAATAGAAGGATTTATATGTAACAAGATACTCCTGTGCAATAGAAAATACTACTCTGTAACATCGTCTGTAACAGAAGATACTCTTCTTTAACAGAAGAATCTGCTTTGTAACAGAAAATATTTCTCTTAACAAAAATTACTACTCTAAGGAACTCCTCTGTAACAAAAGATACTCCTCTGCAGCATAAGATACAAGTACTCCTCTGCAACGGAAGACACTCTTCTGAACCAGAATATATCTTTCATATGGTCCAAAACATATAAAAATTTTAGACTGATTCATGAGCGGCAACGTTTTACAAATATAAACATCTGCAGCTAACATATTGAATGTCGCATGGAAGACTTAAGTGAAGATGGAAGAATAACAGTAACGTAGATCGCAGGAGACCTGAAAGTTACAACGCGAAGTGGATTCATCTTGCTCGTATAGAGACCAGCAGCAGGCTTATTTGAGCACAGTATTTAACATCGGTTTTCATAAAAATAAGTATATTCCTTGAGCAGGTCAGAAACAATTAGCTACTCAAAAAGATCTCAGTTCCAGGCAGTTAGATATGAACTATATGACAGGTTATAATATACATTCCTATTCATAAATATTAACAAGCAAGAAACCCAGTCACGTGCTTGCCTCTTTCACTAATTTATTTACACATTTTGCTGGCGCGCGGATTCTTAAGGAGGCGTTTGTATTTTTAAAGGTTCGCGAAATGAATACAAGAGATGTTGAAATTTTAAACAGCAGCTCACTCCTCAAGGAAATGTAATCCTTATTGCTACTGCATTCATTATCACGTCTGTCGATGGACTCGCCTTTCTTCAGCAGAAACAGAAAACGAGACTCTGCTAGTTTCCATAGCAACCTTATGGTACTAAGCACTTCTAATTACTGAATACGTTCGTAGAATAATCTTCACGATTTAAGATGCTCACAGGACTGCTGTATTTATATTTTCAACTTCCAGAACTCTTATCACTGGGCGCTGCTCACTACGTCACGTTGTTATCAACTGATACAGCACGTATATTTGTTATTTCAACGGGAAAATGTCGACCATAAACATCCACAGACCGCCTGCGTTCCTAAAACACGGTGTTGAAATATTTCGTCCCAGTATGTAACGTCAGTAGGGCAGTCTGCATTTCACTTTCATACCGACAAGAAGATTTTGTAATCAACGCGTATACTGGGATAAACTAACTAATTAATTAAACTAACTAACCAGTTAACTTACTAACTAATTAACTAAGTCCATGGAGCAGAGAGCTTCCTGTAAAGCTAACAGGTCTTCAGGTAAACAAGAAATTCCCAACAGTTTACGGAACCCGAAAGTTCAACACCGCATTAACAAGAGCCCGACACCAATGTTCAATATGAGCTGTGCGCGTGTGATTGCGCACAAATGTAGTGAGATCAGGACAAAGGGAAAATGAAATACGCACAAAAGAGATGCAAGAAATATGATACTAATAAAACAAAGATGGTCGTTAGTTGGAAAAACATAATTTTACAGATTGTATTGATATTTATTTGCATCGTAAATTTTATAACATATGAATGAAAAATAATCATTCTAACTTTACGTTTATTTTTTATTTCCCTCTATATTTCCTGTATAATCGAAGTATGAAATTACAATCCGAATAGCTATGAGAACGATTATATTAATTTCATTATATATTATAATTATTATATTATATATTATAATTTTATATACACAAACCACACACACAATTTAGCGCGCGCAGGGTTTGGTAAGTGGGGAAGAATTTGCACAATTTGAAAGTTTCTGGCACACAGGCAATTAAAAATTCGAGGCGGCATTGTCTGCGAACCGTCCATATCCTGAGCCAGACCAGATCAGTCCAGGCTTCCCCAGCCCACGTTCTGAAAATACATTTTAATATTATCATGCCATCTACGCTTAGTTTTTCCAAGTGGTTTCTTTCCCTCTGACCTCCCGACCAAAATTCTATATGCACCTCTTCTCTCTCCCAATACACTGGTATAAACTACTAATTTTATTTCATTACCGAGTATTCAATAATTATTTCCAGTGACGTTTATTGCTGCCACCCCCTTTTCCTACCCCTAGCTGCTAGCAACCTGGAATTAACATAGGCTGCGTAATAAAAAGCGTTTATTGTCATCTTCCCTTCCTATTCGCAACTACTTTCAAACGCACGTAGAGTAAGAAGGGAAGCCTAGCCTTTTATGTATAAGGGTGTTTTTTATTGAGATTTCGTTATTTTCTTCTTTTCACAGAAAACTAAGTTAGTACGAAGATTCTTGAGATTTAATTATGTTATTTTTATAGTTTTAGAACGTGCTACATTGCCAGATGGCAAACCTGTCTCCTGCATAGGCACCCTTTGGCTTTAATATTTCCCCCCATGGCGCCGCAACCCAACGCGGACCACGTTCTCCTCATTCTTGAGGTTTCTAGATCGCACACAACGACGCCCCACATTCGGTATGATCCCTCTGGTTGGGTGATCAGCTCGTCGCAGAGACCTCTACCTGACAACAAACAACACTTACGACAGGAAAACATCCATGCCCCCAGCAGGATTCGAACCAGTAATTTCAGCAGGCGAGAGGCAGCAGACTTATGTCTTAGACTGGGCTGCCACTGAGACCGGCATTTGGCTTTTATTCTGCTTCTCATTTATCAGACCCTGCTTAAAAGTTTCTTGTACTGTTCTGCTTCAGGCAAATGAAGTCCCTTATACAGTTTATTAAAAAAATAAAGGATTATATTTTTTGAATAAACGAAAGGACACTAAATATTAAAAATAACAGCTGTTTGCAATATTACATTAACATCAAAAGAGGAAGTGCAAAGGAAGAGTAGTGTAAACTTGCTAGCCTCTTTTGTCGTCAAATTATATGCGATATGCATAATCACCAAACGTATGGGGAGTGTATGGACAGATTGTAATAAAATGAGCTTCGCTGGCGATAGTTAACTCCATTATTCTTGAATTTGGAACAGAATATATTTATGTAACGATTTATATGTCTGTACTCTGCGCATGACGACAAATTTGTTGATAATAATTAACTGCAATGACTTTAAATGTTGTATAAGAACAGTCACATTTATGCTAAGACACTAAAACTGTTAAAATAGCAATATGCAAGGACGGTGCTGCTCTCTGGAAATAGGTTAGGGACTGCAAAATTATGTCTTAATTCAAATTCAAACGTACCTTAAATGGACTAAATTGTTTCAGTCTTCCACTCTTATTTACAACAAATGTCAGCTGTTGTGACTAACAACATAAATGAAGATATAACATAAAGCATTAGTCACTATGAATGCATATTGTAAGAACTGTTAATATCATTGCTTCCTTTATTATTAATGTAAATAACGAATTCTCATTTTTTCTGCAGCATTTGTAGCAGATTTTATAAAACAAACTGCACGAATTTTGTATTTGAGCCTCACGTGTTCCCAAATTTTCAATTTTTCCAATATTTACTTTCACATTGCGATAACACAACCATCGCACGTAAACCGTCACAGAATTATACAGTACTTTATAGTGTATGAATATTTTTTGCAAATTTGCTTATAATATCTTGAGGTCTGAAATGACATAATGAAGAAAAACGCAGTTATTGTGTGCTAGCAGTATGTTTGTGCACAGGCAGTGTGGTTATTCACAATATTTGTGCACACGCAGTAAGCAAAATAAAAGAAAAGGAACACACAATCACAAATGTGTTTGTGACACTTTATTGTACATTATTTTGCAACATGTTTCGGTATTTTTAAAAAGCTGTTATCAAGCAATGTAAAATACTTAAAGAAAGATTAATACACACAATAAATTGTTTCTTTCCTGTGTAGCTGAGACTTCAGCTTTACAATGCTAAGTGTGTTGTAAAAGCCGAAATCAGATAAAATCGAAAAAGTAGAATACATTTAAATACATTAAAATCATTAACAGTTACTTCTAATGTGAAAGAAAAAATCTTCATTACTAAATAGGCTTCGAGGGATTCTGTTTCGTAATTAATTTGTAAGATACAGCATGGAGAAATGTAGTTCTTTTTGTCTCCACCAGTCGACGGTGAAAATACAGTAAAATAAATAAATCGAGAGTAAACGTAGCTGTAAGAAGCCACCTTTCACTTTTCATGTTATTTCCCACTGCCATGAGGCACCAAGCGAGGTGTTCAAGCAATAATTCTGAAGTGCATTCGGAAAACTCTTTGTTCGAATCTGGCCTGGAACACTGCCGATCCTAATATTATTACTGTGTTTGTCAGACCCTGCAGACATTTCCGGGCAGTGCCTACGTCATTTCCTGTTCTTCACGCTCCCCTGTCCTCTCTGCATCATGTTGCAGGCCGGCCTCACCGTGCGAGCGGCTCGCTTACAGCCACGTGGCCGTCAAAAAAGAGCCTTGCGACCGGGGTTACGAGCCGGAGCTGCAGACACAACAGCAAGGTGAGTTTCTGTGTCCCTTGTCTATGCATGCCACACATGGAGCTACTTGCGCTTGAAACCGCCTTGTGAAAAGCCCGCAGACTTAACACATAGAGTTATAGAATCAGTGGCCGATCTATATGCAGCATTTCTCAGAGTGCATAGCGTTTTAATGTGTGCCGTCTTCCGAGCATTAATCAGGTCTATAATATACAAATAGCCAACAAAATGCACTTCAATGTTTATGACGTATTTTATTCACTAACTTCTCACCAACATGTTTCGGCCGGTATTGTGGCCATCTTCAGGGTGATGTTATTACAAGAATACAAAGATACAAGTGTGATTAGCTGTGTGTAATAATTTTAAGTGAAATTAAAATAAATATTAATTGTTACGCAGTGACGCCGACACAGCTAACCACGTTTGCACCGCTGTGTTCTTGTAATAATATCACCCTGAAGATGGCCACAATACCGGTCGAAACATGTTCGTGAGAAGTTAATGAATAAAATACGTCATAAATATTGACGTGCATTTTGTTGGTTTTTTATACATTATGATTTCGCAACATATTGTTTACAGTCAGGAGTTGTTAGCACCTTGCCCAACGCCCAAGTTCAAGGGCCATCCCTTGTCGGCTGTCCGCGACTGCTTAGTCAATATATTCGCAGCTACCCTCCATATCTGGAGGCCGTTCATCCATCCGCAACCTGAGGACGCGCCATACGTGGTGACAGGGACCAAATTATCACATAGGAACGTAGGCTGAAGTTGTTCGAGAATAGGGTGCTGAGGAAGATATTTGGGCCCAAGAGAGACAAGATAACAGGGGAGTGGAGAAGACTACGCAAAGAGAAGCTTTATGCTCTGTAGACCTCACCAAATATTATTCTGGTGATCAAATGAAATGAGTTGGGCGGGGCATGTGGCATGTATGGGGTAGAGGAGAGATGCATGCAGGGTTTTGATGGGGAGAATTGATGGAAAGAAACCACGTGGAAGACCTAAGCGTAGATTGGAGAATAATATTAAAGCGGGGAGGCACGGAATAGACTGAATTGGCTTCAGATTGGGACAGTTGACGGGATCTTGTGAATGCGGTAATGAATCTTTGGGTTCCATAAAATGCGGGGAATTGTTTGACTAGCTGAGAAATTGTTAGCTTCTCTGTTGCATATATTTAGTTGGTTAGTTTGTTTGTGTGTTAGTTATACCCCGACAGGGTCAGATTCATCAACCCAGAGTGATTAATAATTTAGAACCTAAAGAGCAAAAACGAGTATTTATTGAAGATTTTAAGTTTCAACATTTATTTTAAAAATTGTTTAGCTTAATTATTAACAATTTTACAACACTTTATATGTATTTTAATGTGTTTTCAATGTGTAACTTTCATATATATCCTACGTAAGGCCCAGATCTCGTCTATTAATTTTTATAAATATATTTAAGGCTACTGATATATCTCTTTTTACATTTATGATTATTACAGCCTGATGATGGCTACTGTAAGTAGACGAAACATGTAACTGCTATTACAATTGCAAAATAAAATCTGCGCACTGACGGGTCGTATTTCTTTCGTTATGTATTCTACAAGCACAGCTAGGGTGCCATACATTAAAATTAGAAAATGGGTGCAGACCACAAAATTTGTGACACATTTTGTAGAAGTAATCTTGAAAACAACTAGACTTAAATTGACTACAGGATTTATGATTGTTTTCACTCGCTGAACCACTTGCTTGAAACATTTTTGCTCCGGAAAATATTTAGCTAATTACGGACGCATTTGACTCCAGATGCGTACAGGAAGTCATATAGTTTTTTGGAAAATTTTCCTTTTATTTTCTCCTATTTGAACGTTGGTTCAGAAAATTTTAATTAAAGCCCACAACACAAAATGTTCACGAAAAACTGTTTTGTGACTGGAGTTCTTGCTTGCTTACAGACGGAGAAACATGACAAGATTCAACAGGAGCTTATATTTTGGGGGGCTGAATTTCATGTACTTAGTATTTAAAAATTCAGCTCTTTTCGTCCAGAAAACACACTAAACATCCATTACCAACACGAAAACTAGTGTTGTTTAAAAAGCATGTTCGTTGTTTACTTCAAAAATTATACAACACACTTCCATATACTTTACGAAAAATGAATAATTACAATATCAGAAGATGTAGTGAAATAATAATTAATTGGCTTCAATTAGCAGCATAGTATTCATTCATTCCATAGTCTGTCTTACGACAGGTCCATGGCCCCTTTCAAAGCGAATTGTCCACAGCGCGATCTAATATTTTCGCTTTCAATTTCTGGTATTCTTTTATTTCCTTAAGGGCAACCAATAGCTACTTACGTCTTCTTCCTAGTCTTTCCATCGTTTGTATTCTTCCTTATATTTTTATTCAGTAATGTGTTTTCGAATGCAATTTCTAAGCAAGATATGACCTTTCTCGTTGGCTTTCATTCTTTTCATTTCATATAGAATATTCCTTTACTCCTTGACTCCATGTCATACTTCTGTACTTCTTACAAGATCAGTCGAAATGATCTCCATCCTTCTGCAACGCCACGTCTCAAAACTTTCATGGGATTTCTTATCTACCTTCCGAAGTGTGTTTTTCAGCACCATACTCAAATATGCACCAAATGTAGTATCTTTTATATGCACAACAAAGCTCCTTCCACAGACTTTACAGTTTATAATGCAGAGTCACATGTTCAGATAGCACTATGTAACACAGGAAGGATTATACGATTTCCCACAAACATTTACCGTAATTTCGAAATGTTCAAAGTTTTCTTTGTTCTAATAATGTAGAAGACAATGTATTAATTTCATTAAATGAAGAACAGCTTTTACCGTGGCAGACTTCGGTAGAATACCTACAGTAATAGTCAGTGCGCGAAAAAAAAAATGCGTGTTCAGCTTGCTGGGAGGCGTTTTTGGGAAAAGCGCTCACTGAGGTCAAAGCGGTAGTACATGAATAAGCCGTACGAAACTTAACCCAACTTATCCCCACACCCTCTTGGAATCAGCCACC
>Ga0123357_10008018_pt1 | contig 13141 bp, 6 predicted proteins | sample TergutEmb28metaG_FD_89873 | JGI IMG/M metagenome (GOLD analysis project Ga0123357, IMG submission 89873) | Embiratermes neotenicus P4 segment gut microbial communities from Petit-Saut dam, French Guiana - Emb289 P4 | ecosystem: Host-associated > Arthropoda: Insects > Digestive system > Gut ...
ATTATTATTATTATTATTATTATTATTATTACGCATTACTATGCTACCATTCTTACTACTATTAGTTGCACTGATGACACTCCCCGGCCCACGGCATTACACGGTACATGCACAACGTGCTATTCGCTTACTACTTTTAAACTAACTTAGAACATGAATTAAAACGAATTATTTGTAATGTAAACAGGAATAGCTTATTAAAATCATCTACGACGTTTATCTTACACACAGGGCATACAGTACTAGTGTGGGAAATTGTTGTCTTCTGATATCTGACGCCGTGTATTCTGGTAGATATGCACCGATATTTCAAAGAGATGTGACACCTCCATCTTCAGCTTTGTGTTATCGTATTTTCTTGTTACTTTTCCTTCTCGTCGTGTTTCAGCCAGAAATGTTACTTCGACCTATTAAATTTCGCTTTATTTTTTGTGACTTTTCTGATATTTTGTACAGGAGACGTTGAGGATAGATCCAACCTGACTGTGGAAGCAGCAGTTTGTTCTGAAACGTTAGTACATAATTTGACAAACACAGGCCGTCACATCCCGCACGCAGTAATCTCTATGGCCATATCTATACGAACTTCCGATTTCCTATGTACGGAACATCGAGAGGCACGTGCAAACAGGCGGACATTATTTACATTCTTGTATCGATCTAAATCTTTATCAAAATGCACTTGCATATTTACAGGAAATCACAAAATCAAAAGGAGCTCAATAATTGAGACAACAGTGAAAAGACAGTTGGGTCACACGAACAAATTACTGACTGACTGACTTACTTACTTACTTACTCCATGGAGCAGAGTCCTTCTTGAGAATCTAGCCTGTTTTCAGCTAGTCAAGAATTTCCCTGCATTTTATGGAACCCGAAGTTTCATTAATGCATTCACAAGTGCCCGCCACCTGTCCCTATTCTGAGCCAGCTCGATCCAGTCCATAACCCCACATCCCACTTCCTAGAGATGCAACTTAATATTATGCTTCCATCTACGCCTAGTTCTTCCAAGTGATTCTTTACCTTAGGGTTCCCCACCAAAACCCTGTATACGACTCTCCTCTTCCCCATACGCGCTACATGCCCCGCCAAACTCATTCTTGTTGATTTACACACGAGCAAATATTAAGGATAATTGTCAAAGATGCAGGCTATATATAACTAGTACCGACCTCATTAAAAGGTCTGCTTCTGCGTTAAGTGACAGCTGACGGTTTTTAGTGGTCATGTTCCCTTTTTCCAACAACGTGTAAACACAGTGGCAAGACAAAGAATGGGAGGGTGGTGAAGGGAAACAGAAGACAAAAGGAAGATATGCTATGTCACCACGTAGTAGTCAAAGAAGCGTTCTGCTGCTGAATGGACGGATGGTTGGACGGACGTGTACAGAAATAAAGTAGGAAGGGGAAAGAAAGGGAAATTAGCTTAATTTACAGGTGAGATCAGCATGCACTGACCAAAATTGCTCTCTTACAGCACTTGCAGCATAAAAATGTTCCTCAGCATTTTGCAACTCGGCGCGGTAACTCCGAAACGCTTGGAATACCAAGAGCTAATTAAGCAATACTTCCAAACACAGACCTAAAATGGCACTTGCACAACTCCAGTTCTCCTATTAGCACGATGCTGCAGCAACATGCTGGCAGATTTGGGTACTGTCTTCTTACACGTACAATGGGAATTTCTCCAAGTGCTCAGTCGGGTGGAAGAGTCGGATGCTCCTCCTGTCAAGCCGGACCCGACCCATAAAGCTTAAATTAATTTCACGGAAGCACTATCTAGAAAACTGACCTCACTTTACAGGAACAGTAGCAACGGCACGTGACATGAGCTGTCTTCTAATTTACCGTCAAGCAGGACGTGAAAAATTACGCATCAGTCTCGCCCTTGTGCTGACGTAAGTCCTATTATGAGACTTTCACCGAGTCAAGAATATGTCCTAACGTCTTCTCATATATTTATATTTCCAGTCATCAGTCATTCACCGCATTTCTTTTCTCATTCATGGACTGCTTTCTTTTCTTAAAATACTTGTTGTTTACAAACGACAGATCAGTTAGTGTCGTCGTGTAATTCAACAACAATACTCAGTCCTTCTAAACTTAAATTTGGTAGGTAAACTGCTAAGATTTAAGAACCATTTTCTCCTCTTTGGTATTTAAAGACTACCACTGAACAGTACGGCAGCCGGCAGACAGTTGTCAGTACAGCGACTCGCTACAGGCTAGACGGTCCGGGGATCGAAACCCTGTGAAGGCGAGATTTTCTGTGCTCGTCCAGGCCGACCCCGAATTCTACCCAGTTTCAAGTACAGTTCGAATTGGCTCTCTTTCTCGGCGGTAAAGCGGAGGGGGCGTCTGCTTGACCTCCCACTCCCTTCTAAAGCCGAGGAAGTGAATGAGCAGAGGAATATCCCTTCTCTGTCTTCTGGTCTTTATGACAAGTTACAGAATAAACGTTACGTTTTACTGAACAGTATCATTCCACCAGTGCTCTGTACTCACACTAAATTACCTACCACTGATCCAATTGTCAGCGTCCTTATTTAAACATATCTTTTTCCTTCACTTCTGTATAACCATCGAAGAGGAAGAAGAAAAAATTAAAAAGCTATTTAGAAATATTTTGGAATAATATATTTACTTCGAAAAATAAGCAGAGAAAAATTAAAAAAAAAACCTGTTGGTAGTATTGGGAATCTAGGTGAAGTGAAACCTGCGGTACGCATTTCGATAGCATAATGCGTTGAGCTAACAGCTCTGTCAGGCTAGACAGGTCAGAACCGCTGGGCTACTGCTGCCCCTGCTATTGGTCTTTCGCCACCCCAGACTCTGGTCACTTGCATTGGACAAGGAGAGTAATACAGGTTCTTATGGAAGAAACCACCGGCCAGCAATTAGATGTTACTACTTAACGTCGCTACAGTAAGACGGCGGAGCCTGTGATCAATAAAGCACTTCAGTTTCGGCTCTGTTAGAGGCGAGAAAAGGATAAAGCATGCTACAAAAACGTGTCTTGTCAGGCCGGTCTCAAATCCAAAGCAGAACTCCAGCTCCCAACAATTACACCGTTAAGCACCCATCTGCGTTTGTTCCGCTACTGCGAAGATCGTATGAAGCTAATTCAGGGCCATGCTGTGCTTTCAGGACTCTGGGAGAAAGAGCGTGGGAGTGGGAAGAAGAGAGCCTATACCTAACTAAATCAGACTTAATTAAACAACTGGAAAGGAACAATACATCTTGGGAAGACCTCCCCATCTCCAAGTGTCAAACAGACACATAACTAAATCATTCAAACGTTTGTGGTCGGAGACGCATCAGAGTAAGCAGAGGATTAGACATTGCATGGGTACAGAAATACTCAAAACTTAAAAGGCATGTAAACGGGTACAGTCGCGATGAAAATGTCTGGAAGGTTACTACAGGCGCAACAATAGGCATAAATATTTTGTTTCGCCAAATATATACTTGCGCCAAGGAAGCTGAATTCTTTACCCTAAAACATAAAGAAATACTTTAATATCAAGTAATGGTTTATGTGATCCACAAATACATAAATATATATTTTCGATGAACAAAAAAATCGCTCGACCCAATAAGTTGATATTGAAATTTCCGAAATTACTTACATGTGATATAGTGCATATACTGATACATATTTTTAATTTCTTCACATGCTCCTCTTCTGAATTCACTTTGACACAATCTAATTCCGATACAATTATCGTCTAGATAAATTGAAAGTACACCAGTCAATTTCCCCCCAGAAGAAAACCCGGGAAGCCGAGTGGGCACCAGAACCGGTTCTGTTATGGATTGGAGCAGATATATCGGGAATAAAACCCTGATTATCTGGCCCATGGTAGTCACATTAATAGTTGTCATGGAAACGTTTCCACCTGGAGGTGACAATGATAATACAGAGCTGAAATGTTTGTTGCGCGAAGCATGCTAATGCTATTCACGCCAGACGTCACGTGTACTGAGTGTGGGGGAGTTCAGATATGAGGTTTTCAGGGCGACGAACATTCAGTGTGTGGCCTGGTAAGTGAAGATCAACGTTTCAGAGGGACATACTACCTTCATCTTCAGAGCTATAACGCGAAAGCTGTGACAGCATGTTCCTCCCAAAAGCTAGGTCTCCTGCAAGCCAACTCGGTGTCTTAACTCACAGCGCCGCAATACGAAAACAGAATTGGCTGAAACCTCAGTTACGAGTACTTCATTCGAATAATGAAAAACACAAAGTAAGACAGACAACACGATCACGCACAAAACGCAGACATCAGCTTCAACTCACTACAGATTAATTACGTGCACATACTGCTAGAGTTCCATAGTTGAAGGTCTCTGTTACAAATGGCTTACTGAGATGTCTGGAATGTTTAAATTTCACTGTTGTGTTCAAATTCTAAGCAGCTTTACCACACGCGTCTGTGACGAAGAATGCATCCTATCTACCTCACTGCACAGAAGTCTGGCAAAATGAAAATCCGATACAACAAAGATAACGTTGTCTTAGAACTGCAAGAAGACTTGTAGGGAAATTAAAAACACTATTACTGAATTTCCTTTCAAAGTCTTTCTTCTGGGTCTAATGTCTGATCACAAACAAACAAAATCTCCTTCTACGCTGACGTCGAAAGCAGCCGCTTCCTCCAAAAACACGGGACATTGTTGAGATAAGTTCGCCACGTCCCAAAAGATAGTAATCCTCAAAGAAAAATTGAATTATTTACAGTTGACTAGGTCCCATGGCAAAAATTACATAACGAATTTTATAATTTTCACTCCACGTAAGATGATTAGGACGATAGAGTCAATGCGCACGAGATGGACAAGACAGGACGTTCGCGAACAGGGGATGATAATGGCTAGGCATACACAATTTTAATGACAAGACCTGGAGAAAAGGGATAACTTGGTAGACCAAGCCGAAGATGGAAGAACATTTTAATAACGTTCAGGAAATTAGAAAGTGAGGTAATGTTCTTAACTCGTGGTTCGGAATTTTATCCGAGGAAGATAATTCATAAGGAAGACAACGCAAACTCTGTGCTTCTTACTAAAAAACAAGAAAATTTCCTGACCAGTTGCGCAACTAACAGCCCTTCAGACAACAACCAGAAACATGGAAATACTATCCCACAACTGACCAATAGCGTTGAAGCAACCAATCCAGGTTAATTTACTACGGTCATCGCACCAAATTTAATCATAATCGGTGTCCGCGGCGCAAACGGACAGATGGACACAGGGAAATGGATAATGCATATTCGGTTCTGTGAAAGAAGCAGCAGGGTAGGGAATGGTCTTGTGTTGTGGTACCCTTAAGTTAAAACATTTCGCGGACCCTGATATATTAAACTAACCGTTGTACTTCTGGGGCCCATTAAGTGAGAAAACAAGTGATGATAAAACTGTTACATTGTCAGAACCGTCATAAGTTAATTCGAATTTTACTCATTACAATAATAATAATAACAGAAGATGACTTACGAAACTCAAGGGTTGGCTGGAGCAGCAAAACTTGCTTCAGAGCTATGTGAACTCTCGGGGCAGTTAGAACAGTTTTTCCCAAACTTGTCTGCTCGCAGGAAACGTTTTGTCTTCGAAAAATAACCAAGGATCCGCACATCTTACTTACGTAAGTATGGAGTGTCGAGATGATAAGTATCAAAAAGTAAAAATGTTTATCTCAGAGCTGTTCTTAAAAAGATACTAATACATAAAAGTGGGATGCATAAAAAAGTAGTGAATGATTTGTCCTAATTTAAAATTATTGTTGTTTGCTTCGCGGATCATTTAGAACCCGCGGAACACATTTTGGGAACCACCGCGTCGGAATAAGCTCACAACAGTTTTGTAATAACTTTGCGGCCCCGAAAGGTCCGCGTCACACAGTTTGGGAACCACTGGTTTAATGTATGACTGAACCTTGTATTACGTAAACCACCTTCCAATAAGAAAAAGTCAGACGTCACATAAAGTGTGGATAAAGAAAGGAAACCAACGTACTGAATAAGAAACTGTGCAGACCACAAGGACGAGTACGTAGCAGGCACCGTGCCTGCAACAGCTAAGCTTTCCCAGGATCGCATAGAAATGTGGTGAAGAGAAGAGACAGTAAAACAATGCATATAGCCATGTAAGTGGTGGAGGTTATTTCACCACAAGACACTTGGCGATATATGAAGAAGGCATGGTTTTGTTAGTGCCGTAGAAGAAGGCGACGGCAGCAGCTTCAGGCAGGTTTGGCCGAATGATACGGCAGCCGAAGCAGTATTCAAAGCTAAGAGAGATTGTAGGTGGTTGCCTTGTTGGCAGCGCACTTTCTGCGACAAAAATTAATTTGAAAAAGTTGTATTTTGTGAAGATCACACATAATTCCAAGACCCTAAATTAAGAGGGTGTAAAGCCGCCTCCACCTCAAAATTTTGTGTGTTCCCCATGATATTATTTGTAGAATATTAACAGGTAAAATAATGAGGTGTCTTCCTATGTTATGGCGTTGCTGCAAATATCCTAAAAAAGCAGTTACAGAGGAAAGAAAAACGGGACTAAACCAATCACTAAGCCCCCTAATCTGAATCCATTTTGTTCTTTGTGCACAGTGCCATTAAAAAAATTTCACGAATTGTAAAACAAAAACCGACCGGGCTTATCTCAACAACACAACCTGCTGCAGTGTTGGAGGGAGAAAGTTGGTCCCTGAAGCAGTCACTGTAGTGGTTATGCGAAATCGTGCGTTCATGCTTCCGCCGGTCGTATCTGCAATGCGGGACGCGCAAGAATCGAGATGATATCGGACTTTTCTGAATGAGTTTCCAGTGCCCCTACTTGCCTCCAAAAATTTGTCATTAGCCGTCATATGCCCCTATGACACTGAAATAACTCTACTCTATAAGGAATTAAACCCAGGTGCAGGAAATAGTTGTCGACTCTTCGAAACATGTTTCTTTCCTACTCGTCAGTAAAGAGTGTCTTTCATACGAGGGGATCATGAATCCCCTATAAATGTGCTATGACATTAAGTTATAGTAAATGAGAAAAATGCGGCATTTTTACAAAATAATGGAGAATAAAAGCGAAAACACGAGAGGAAGAAAGCTTTCCATGTCTCACAATAGGCCTACGGAAATCATCCCCTTTAACAAAACACAAAACTTCTTGAAGATCTGTAACTTCTCTGCTGTATCACAGTGACTATTCTTAGTCTTTTCCAAGTCACTTTCTTCTTCTTCTTCTTCTTCTTCTTCTTCTTTTTCCTCAAATCCGCTGTACGAATAATAATGTCGTGAAATTATTAGCCTTGTACATTCGTCAAGCCACTAACAACAATGACACTCTTAGGCCTCTAGAAAAGGGAGTAAAAATATTTACTACAGAAGCAAATACCGTGAACAGAGCCCCTAGAATTGTGATCCAAAAGTCTCGAACAGGTAGAACCTCAAGACTGGACACATCAGTTAATTACAAAATTTCTGGTCCTGACGGAAAAGAAAACGCGATCTTCCATCTCGTATTTACACATATAAGCCGTAAAACCATAAACCACAGACTTTGTGGACATTCAATTAAAATCTTCTAAATCAGTAACTTAAATATAACTACGGGTTGCCAGTCACTTCCCGTACACACAAAATCCGTCCAGCTCTCAGTTCTCCGTTACTTTAAAATCCGAGTTTTCTGGGATTTTGTGTCGTGTAGACTGGTAAAGAGTCCACGGTCTAGCAGTCCTAAACGAATCGACATGGTGTAACATCCCAGAAAACGTAAATCTTCAACAACGCCGTTGTGAGAACGTGAAATCATGTACAGTGCATCACGTCATTTGCTCTGAGAAGCTAATGCCATCTCTGTTCACATCGAGTAACTACAAGCAACACGCTACAAGAAGCAACAAGTCCGCGAGGCACAGCGTGGCGGGAGACAACACAGGAAGCGAAATATTTCAGCAAGTATTTGTTCATGTTTATTTATGGTCTCACAGCAGTGTTTTGGTGGGCTGCTGCATAATTTTAAAGTGAATCCACCCGCACAAAATTACTGAAACGAAACATGTGAAAAGGGTGTCAGAATTTGTTACTCTGCGAAGAGGCGATGAAGCAAACAATTAATGAACGAGAAACATAGTTTTGTCAACTCATACTTCCAGCTAAGAACTTTTTAAAAGAATAAACAAATATAGAATTATTCATTCTAAGGAAATTTTATGGTCAAAACATTTTCCACTCATCCTAACTTCTCAATTTACGACAGTTCATTGAGCAAGTTAATAGGTATATGTTGAAGATCGGACACACATTTTCGACACACTTAGCTAATTTTCGGTGCAATGATATGAGAAAAAGCCGTGTGTGCGTATTTTGATAGCCCAGCCTATTTCATTCACTCACATAGTCCTCGAACTCTGCTTAAAGCATCCAGCCAATTTAAAAGTTTTAAAGTTTTATAAAGTAATACCTTAAGAAATGTGCGATTTGACGTTTACACAGCGTCCATGATGAGAATTAGTTCTTCTGAAATATAATGCCGTATTGATCGGTAAATAGTTACCGACGTTTGGAAGTAGCTTAATGCTTCCATCTTCAGGATACTATGTGGAGATTTGGGCATCTTAGACCACCCTACTCACTGTGACAGCAAGCTCCACCGCAGCGTACGTAACTACTTAACAATCAACACAGCGTCATTGTCTAAAATCTCAATTGTATTGATCATTCTACATAAAATACATATGTGTGTGCTCCATACCTCCCGGTGTTACTGTCAGCACCTATGAAAATGCTTAAATTACGTCGAGTTACTTTAAACGTACGCCCAATTTTTTATTTTCTCTAAAAAAATTGTTTCATTAACTTTGCCTTGGCGAATGGTTGCCAAAAAATATGACACATCTACCAGAAGAGCCAAAGAGACAAAATAGGCCCTGAGGAAATTTGAATTACTTGAAATCTCTACGCCACGTCGCGTAATGGAGTGACTGTTGACATGTAACATAAGCAGTTAAGCAAATCGCTGGTTACGTGACTGACGACTGGTAGGGGAATCATTTTCGCGTTGTTAAAAAGCCTTTAACTGAAAATGTAACTGGTATCACGCCAAAGATTCACACTGCTCGGGAAAATGACCACAAGAGCTCCACTTGTAACACTGTGTGACCTGACGCTCTATGTTACGAAAATTATCCATCTCCATCTCCGGCCTAAAAATTTGAAAATATATCTCCGCAACTTAGGTAAGAAGCTACGAGAGTGTATGGAGTTACATCTGTGTAGTCAATACGTCTGAACATCAAAACGCATGGCCAGTTACGTTCTAATGAGGAGTCTGTCTCAAACACTAAAAAGTCACAAAATGTAAAGTTGAAGAAGACTACCTGATAATGCCACCAGAAGCCACTTGAATGTATACAGTCGCAAGTAAATACAAGTAAATTGGTAAACTGGGTATAAGCATGGAGACTTAACAATATGTTGGAACTAAAAACAAGAACTGTATTTTTCACACCGAAATGGCAGTAATCGTTGCTTGCTAGTAAAAAATTAGAAATTAATTTCTGTGTTTGGTATTTAAAGGACTTTATTAGATTTACATGATTATGAGCGATAAATTGGACGTTGGAGTAAGCAGTTCCCTTACGAGGCCGATAAAAGCCAAGAGCAACTCGGCGCCTAAACATACCTGTTAACCGAAACTTGGACTTCAAGATATTAAGAAAAAGTGTTTACCACCACAACGCAAAGTTTCGTATGAGGTATTTGAACGTCATGTTCTGCGAATGAAAGAGATATAGAGAATCTAAAAGAACAATACTAGTATTGGCCTACTTTATACACACAAAAACGCACCTTCATTTACTAGTATTTCAGCACACTTTAAAGAAACTACATTAACAGAAAGTCTGAGGAAATAATACTACTGTTTATTGTAGCAAGACTTGTCTAAATCTGTTACTCTTAGACTACTTCTTTGCTGCGTTAGTGAACAGCCTTCTGTAAATAAATGCGCGTCGAGGAAAATTCCTCTCTCAAGGAGATGAGCATTTAATTTTCTCAAATTGTCTTGCAGGAAATCTGAAGGAAAGAGACCTCGTAGGAATAACTGCGTAGGTGTAAGAATAATATTCAATTTTATCTTGAACAAAGTATGTTTAGCAAATCAACAATCAATTTACAGTGTTCTGATACGTGAACCGCTTTCGACGGTAAAATCCGTAAGCTGCCAGGCTAATGGCAGCATTCCAAACTAGACATACAAAATTCAAAATTAATTTATCATTCCATCTAAAAAAGCGCAGACGGCAATGGCGAGTTGGACTGCTCTGCTATATTTTATTCCGAATCCGAGTGGGTATAAAATCGGTTTCAATTTCGCACTGTTGCTTAAATTGGCACATTGAGTGACCCAGTTTATTAAATTACGATCTCTTGAAAGATTTGTGCAACTGGATATTCGACACATTAGTCTCTCGCATTAACATACTATATACCAAAAATAGCGACGATCCACATAAGCCACACGCAGGACGACAGAGACGAAATTTCATTAAAATATGAAGTCCCAGATAGTTACATTTAGCCCACTGGTGGTGCTGAAGAGATGAAAAACCACAAACGATGCGAGGAATTCCTGTTATTTCTATTGTACTACACGACCCAATAGCATTTATCCTTATTCACAAGGCAGAGTCCAACAACAACAAAAAACACAGATGTAGTCCATTCTTCATACATTTAAAAAAAGTTCAAAGAAAAGTCCTCGCTCATTATTACATCATGTATTCTTAGTATTGGTGTGAAACACACCATGAATATGTTTATGTTTTGTTTATTGGCGAAAAATCTGCGTAAAAACTCCCACCTTGTATTGTCACGGCTGTGGACGATTGATTTCGGAGTAGTTTTATAGAATACGCAGCGTGTTCTTTAAAGACGGAAGACTGCAAAATTAAGACACTGTAAAATACGCAAATAACGATTATTTATGTGTAAAAATCAACATTATTAATGATATCACGTAGTCCACAAGATAGTGAGAAGAAGAAACATTCGACACACAAAGATTATAGAATTGTGTTAACACCATGTCAAGTGAAAACTGAAGAAGGTCTTGACGGAAACATTTACTTAAAATCTACAGAATACATCTGCATTTGCTGGGTTGGAAGTGCTACCGACCGGGATGGGCAGTGGGTGGAAGTGCCACCGACTGAGATGGGCAGTGGGTGGAAGATCCACCGACAGGGATGGGCAGTCTTCTGAATGAAATTAAAAGAACGAAGACAAATATTTTGCTGCTGAACCAAAACCTATCTCGAACAGTAGACTATTCATCAAGCCTGATTATATTTCTAGAAAGAAGAAAGACGGGTGTAGTAATCAGGGTTCCAAAAGTTATTTAAGAGGAATTCATGCAGTGCCGGCGTGTAGTTTGAAGTAATGGTTGTTACTTTGGAAATAATCTCGCAGAAAACCTAATAGGATTCGAATGACGGATTTATAATAAACAACTCTGATTTTGAGGGCTTTTATTAAGCCGCCTCAACTTATGAATCAGTACCATATTATCACTATTTGAACTGGAAATAACCCAACCACTGAAGAATACATGGGGTATTGCCAGCCAAATGAGTTCTTGTCGATCAAACTCGGAAAATAGGCGATTGGTAAAATGGTGTCCGCTAAGCTCCCAGAATGGACGGACAAATTGCTAATACGTTAAATGTTTTGATGATATTTTGTCACACGAAGCTGTGGCACATGTAAAACAATGTGGCATTACTGTTTCGGTAGTTTACATCGTGAATTCAGTAAACAACTTAAATGCCTTTGCTGTTTCGTTAATTATTTAACCACACTCTGTAATCCACTTCGATAACCGAGTCGATAATCCTATAGATCCTATAGAAGTACAGATAACGATGATGACAATGATGATGACGATGACGACAACGACAATGACTGTGACAGTAGAAAGAATTATGAGGCATTCAAAGGCAGGGAGTTTAATTTAAAGAATTCCGAGAAAATATTCCTACAGTACAAATTTGATCATCATAAATCCAGTACAGCGCCACTGACTGGATTCGGTGACAGCATAGAATGATAACCGGATAAAAATATTTCGACGCACACCTGATACGTTTCATTAACAGCATCTATGGAAAACAAGTATAAATGAGCAAAGTTTCTCTAAGTTGCAACGCCTAGCTACAATGTGGAAGGCTCCCCATTCGCAAACCAGTCGGGATACCATTTAACATTAAGCCACCGTTAATACCACTGCCACCAGGTGACAACCCAATTGTAGTTAATTATTATTATTACTATTATTATTATTATTATTGTTTTCTTTGTCCTTCAAGACTAACGCCACCGCAATGCCTTGCAAGAGTCAGTGGTGATTTGTCTATAGTCACTTCTAGTTTACCGTTCCCCTTATTTAATTCGAGGCTTAATAACGTCCGAGATCATAAGGTTGTATCATATAAACCTGAATCATCAAGTTGCACACGTCTGTAAGTATATATTAAATGTAAAATTTCCGAGGGACAACGTTGAACATCCTTGTATATAAATTAGTTTTAGAGGTCTGAAATAAGTGCGCCTCGAATGGACGGCAACTTCTCCGACACGCTACTATGCGTGGAAGTCTAGCGGAGCACTGCAGGCGTAATGCAGATTGTTTTCAGATACGAACAAGGAATTCTTCCCTGTCATATAAAAATGATTAGACAAAGGAGTAATGTTTGATGTAGTGAACTACATTAGTGTAAAAATTTTCCACATTTCGCTGCGCCATCTATATTTTGTGTTTTTTAATGACCCTGCACAACTTGACGCCAGTGAACACATACTGGCAACAATAACAATCACTGGATGAGTGCTGCATCATTCTGGACTGAAATATAAATTGTAATCGCAAAATTCCAAGCAAGTTAGTGTCCAGAAAATCCAAATTGAAGCTATATTGGTGGTATATGGGTGTGAAACATGGGTCCTGAAAGAAAACATAATCCAAAAACTCTCAGTGTTTGAGAGGAAAATATTAAGGAAAATATTCGGACCAACCAAAAAGAAAGATGGAAGTTGGAAAATTAAAACGAATATTGAATTAGATAAGTTAATACAACA
>Ga0123357_10008019_pt1 | contig 13140 bp, 7 predicted proteins | sample TergutEmb28metaG_FD_89873 | JGI IMG/M metagenome (GOLD analysis project Ga0123357, IMG submission 89873) | Embiratermes neotenicus P4 segment gut microbial communities from Petit-Saut dam, French Guiana - Emb289 P4 | ecosystem: Host-associated > Arthropoda: Insects > Digestive system > Gut ...
TTCCGGTCCGCGACCTTTGCAACCGTCAAATCAAATCGCAGTTTTTCCCTCCAGGAATTCGGACGACACAAAATATGACCTACAGTCTACGTAGCATGAACTCTTACCGTCAAACGTTTTCTGTATGGCAGCCGAAAGAACGAAACGAAAATAACATTAAAAATTCAACCACTGCTGCGCTAGGAACGTCGATTTTATGGTAATGCCGGCTATACAGCGGTCCACAGTATCGACGCCCATGTGCAAGAAATAAGTTGGCCATCTGATCACACTACTACTCTATGGTCTACAAAGACAACAAAATTTCAGCACTCATCTTTGGGTCACATAACAGCCTTAGGACACGTGCGGCATAATTGGGACAAATAAACCAACATACTTCAGAATCCTGACAATGGATTGAACGTATGTTTTGCCTCGTAGTCATTTTATTTCCTGCTATTGAACTTGGCACTGTATCGAAGTGTTTCTGTCCTATGAAAGCATGATATGTTCCTGTGATAGAATTATCAGACGGTGACTTAGGCTGCAGACACTTACACCGTCTGCCGAACAGCACTTATGCTGTACAACTGTCTTGGACTGGCCCCGTTTTCACTAGCAGGAAACGCGGGTTTCCGCTGTCTTCGAACCTCGGCCTTTGTCATTCCATACAGCATTACTTTTCCTGTAGTCCTGTCCGTTTTGGCAATGTGTTGGTCGGAAATCTGGCATATTAAACTCACTATATGTGACGTCATTGCTGGTGCCATACATTTCATTATAATTTTCCATTTCATGATTTCATGTACTCTTTGTTTGTTAGAACGACCACAAATAGTTGATATTGCAGGACAGCTGTCCGATGTCGACGCTTCTCTGAAGTGCACTTGTGAACAATGAAACGGCGATGATAAGAAAGTTACTGTTTAAAGTATATTATAAAACAAAAGAGACAATACATTTGTAAGAATAAGACGTTCTGAAAAATATATATATATATATATATATATACTTGTGATTTAAAACGGCAAATATTAAATATATTGTTGTATTTTACTTAGTAGACTTGGTTGTTAATGAAATACCAGGAGATTAACTGATAACACATATTGTTACAAGAAATTAAATAATTTATCACATTTTCATGAAATGTATCGCCCTCAAGGGAAATTATCAAGACAATTTTCTAATAAAGACCAATTAGAAGAATCGATTCTTTACGTTGAAGCTGTTAGTTGATAATGTAGAAAGAGAACAAAGTTGATATTTGTGTGAGAAGTGCCGTGCAAGTTCCTCTGGTCTATTGTGCTAGGTCGCCGTTGTAATGGAGCAGTTCTACAAGACAATAAAAGCTCTCTTATACGTTTCTAGAATACTTGGCATCGCTCCTTATTCTCTGGCAGCAGAGGGAAACTTAACTGTGTCTGTACCTGCTGTGCATTATTTTTAATATTCTAATTGTATTATTTCCGCTTGGTGCTCTTATACACACTGGGAAATATGGCGACGTTTCTACCACAACTGTGACCGTCATAGGTAAAAATATTCTGGGTATTGCTACATTATTTACCAGCGTGCTGTTTGCAGGCATTTCATTGTTTCATTGTAGGGAGCTGATAAACATTTTCAAACATGTTTTTTGTCTGCGTACTCTGAATGAAGAGTTGTTTGTATTTCACAGGCCTTCCGCTGTCATTAAGTTGCTACTGCTGGGATGTGTTCCCTTCTATATCGTTTACATTCTATTTTGCCCAACGTTGGATAATCCTCTGTTCGGCTTCTTTTTAATGACACTTCTTTTCCCTGCCTTTTCATGGTGGTTGCCAATTTGCTTGTCTTATTCTGCTATCCAAGCATGCATTTTCGTATATAAACGAATGTTTAGGCGACATCCTCACAAAAGTGTCACCCCCAAAGCGAGATAACCTGATTACACTCTCTTCGCTTAGCAGTTGTCTCCTTTCTACGAATCCCGAACCAATTGAAGTGTCACCGATTTCACGCTCGTCAAACAAACGTAAACCAGTACGCAGTCACTTGTTCGAAGTGTCAACTTCCCTCCCCAGATCGTCTCTGCGCGTCCAAGGAATCTAACGTCACACGTTAACATAGATTACACGTGTCTATCACCGCCTAAATTTACTGTAGGGATGCGAGTTCAAATTTTGTCACTTATCAACTTGAACGATGAGCTGTGTGTTATGGTTCGGAATATAAATTCGGTCTACTCTCTGCGTATTCTTATCAATGTGGCCGATGCGTTTATCTGTATCACAGTATCTCTTTTCTTTTTGAACTTTCTTCCCACACAACCAAGCCGTGGAAAATCCTCACTTATATTTATCTTCATAATATGCTGGAGTCTGATGAAGCTGCTGGTATTGTTGTGTGCATGTACGAGTTGCACTGAAGAGGTGAGCAAGTTTTCTGAGGTACCTGAATACTGACGTGTTTTGTGAAATGTCCATTGAAGTCTGAAATCACTTGAACGCTGCTGATTGTTTTCCTTAAAATCTTAACAAGTATACAAGGAAGAAATTATATTTTTATTGTCACTCTTTAATGGACTTAATGAGACGGGTATTCATTTCGTTCTGTCTGAGGAGAGAGGAAGAATCTGCCTTCGAAAATTCGTATACTGAAATAATGTCCAGAATAGGAACAATATTCGAAGCAGATCTTTGCATAGATAACGGTCATACATATTTAGAAGAACACTTAAGGTTTACAAAGCTTTGAGTCTTTGGATGACATAATATGAATAAAAATTATGTCTAAGTACAGCGTGGAAAACAAGATTGTGGTCTATTTCCTGGTACTGTCTCGGCATTCACACTGGAGAATGTGTTAAAACACGAAGGTTTCTTCAGGATTGCCGATATCAACACATATTTGAAGAGGCTGCCTCCGGAATAAAGTTCCAGATATTTACTGCTACAAAAGCCCGATAATTGTCACTAAACAGAGACAACTGTCGAGCTTCATTCACCGACCTCTTCATGACTGATGCCCAATGAATGGGAAACTGGCGTTCATTGGTGCTGTTATTTAAGCCTGCTTCGTATGTTGGGAATTAAAGTATAGGGCGTGTTGGTGAGATGTGCTAATACATTGATTAGGGGACATTTGAAGTCAGCCATTGTTTATATGAAAGTTTTATGTCAGAATTCGTGTGGTGGGCATAGAAATCACGGAAAATTGCAACCATAATAAGCATTACAATGTTTAGTACTCAGTCCTATTGCTTTAAGTTTATGCAGCCTTATAGTCTGGTGGAATGTTTCGTGGATGCGAGATTCTTTATGTTGCAGACGAACAACACCGCAGTTCTGGTGCACAAAATTTTGACCAAGACAAGGGATCCTGAAGTTAGAGAAGAGGTATGTTCAAATGTATGACGCGTGTACTGTACAATCGTATTTGGCCATCAGATGATTCTGTTATCGGGTACCTTACACAGAGTTTCTGAGGAAATGAAATTTATAGCAGTAACATCTGGAGTTTATTCTATACGAGATGGTACTTTAATCGAATTTTAAAATTACCATTCAAAAGTGAAAGCAAATTCATTCCATATCACACACAAGAAACTAGCATTGCCCCTAGGTAAAACCGTGAATAAAACCAGCCTTAGGACTTTGTGTTATTTAAGGATGCAGGGACGAATTCAGAAGTTACTTAGCGTCGAAGGATAGAGTGCTGTGTCTTGTAAAATGTGAGGGATCGAGTCGCACTGGTCATTTTGGGGTACTATTTCAGCATGAGCCAGGAAAATCTAAGTTATTTCGCGTTAAGCCTTAGTCAAGAGAGTCAGAGCACCGACCGATAGTGTGGGTACTACTCATTTGATGAACGTAAATGGTAAATGGGTTTGTTCTGTAAGATAACGACACGCATCACACACACACACACACACATAGCCTGGGTCTCTGTGGTGGCTATGGATCGCCAAACTGTCCGAGTACTGAAGCTATTGACAACTACTTTTAAAATAAAACAATAAGCCTCTTGCTATAATTGCTTTTAACTCCCGAAACAGCGTGTATGTCAAATGCAGAGTGTGTTGTACGTAAGAGTTCTGTGACTATGTAAGAATGTACATAAAATTATACAAATCATATTGTCTGTGCAAAGACTGTTACGAGGGACGCGCATAAAACAATTTGCGGTGTCTCATAACTACATAACTAAACAAGATAGACAATGTTCGTGTAACGCAATATTTAGGCATGTCGCGTAAACATTGTTGCGGTGGAAAAGCAATACTAGGCCTACTGCATTTTCTGAATGTGCGTGTAGCCTTAATTATCTGGCATGCAAAGTGCATGAGCAGTATTTTATTATGATTTGTGGCTTGTTTCGTTGTACCATATTTTTTCCACATTATCTCATAAACGGCACATTCTCGGGAAAAAAAGGGCTGTACTAAAATGTGTTTTTATTTTCTGTACAACTTTTTTCTGAGACATTTCTCATTCCGAGAAGAGTTGAGCGAAAAGTTGTCATAAATGCATATAGGTCTTCATGTGGAATACCCGTTATTCTTGTCAGATTTTAATAGAAATTGAATTTTCTGGAGAGAGTTTTTAAAAATCCACAAATACCATATTTCATTAAAAATCGTCCATCTGGAGACGAGTTGTTCCATGCGGACGGACGAGAGACAGACACGACGAAGCTAACAGTCGTTTTTCGCAATCATTGAAACGTCCCACATATAGCCATGATCTGGCGCCCAGCGTTTATTGCCTGTTTGCAGCGCTGAAAAGAAATTTTGGAGACAGTTTAAAATTATCGTGATGTGGAAATATTAGTGATAAGATGGGTGATAGCACAGGAGACGGACTTCCATTAAGAGATTAAAAAAACCCTTCCCAGGAGAAGATAAATCCGTAATGATGAACGAAGTGTTTGAGAATAGTGGTATAGCAGTGTAATTAATTCTGAAATGTTCTGATTAGAGATTAAAGTAAAGAACGCTATATATATATATATATATATATATATAGTAAAATTATTCCGCGACCACTTTCGGACATAGTAGTGCGATGTTCAGTAAATTGTAAAACGAAGTAAATAATAATACTTTTTACTGAAGTTTTTACATTTCAACAGGTAGACTCCAAGCTTATATTTTAACAGACCTGCGGGACAGTAATTTCTTACTGGACACACCGTGTGTTTACGAAACAGTCTCTGATTCTGTTTCAGCTACGCATATTTTCCTTTCAGTTGTTACATCGGAAGGTCCAGTTCACGGCCTGCGGGTTCTTTCCACTTGACTTCACACTGCTCTATTCGGTGAGAACAAGTTACAATTTTTCTTTCTTTGTCACAAAACACTCATTAATCACGGATGGTAATGCACTCGTAGACCTACACAATATAACTGCTGTTTTTGAGTTTCATTGTAATCTATCAAAGGACTCTTAATAACATTGGAAGTTATTTTAAGTTCTTAAGTAAAATATCCGTTGAAATGAATTTTAAATTTAGGCTGATGATTTGTAATGCACATATAAAGGAAGTGTTGAATATCGAGTATTGTTTTTCCACCCAATATCTGTTGTAGGAAATAATGTCAAATTTCAGTTCCTGACTTTTCGCCATAATACAAGGTACGTCGTATCATTAAAGGTTATGGACTGTAAGAAGACTACAACAGATACAGATCTACTTAAAATTACGCCCCAAACTAAATGGTCCTTAAAATTGATTAAAAAGACTTACAAAATTTAACTAACATGGGTTTGCTGTACAGAGTTTGATCTAAATGTGTCACTTAGAGCTTTCCAATACAGAAAGAGGGAAGGATGGATCTGAAGAGACCAACATGTGGGTTTTAAAATTTTTTGCAACACATCTGAACAAACATAGATAAAAAGATATTTAACTTTAATTCTAAATATTACCTAAAAATGCATACCTGTTTCTGAACTCAGTATAGTGTCGTTTTCATGCAAACTGTGTGTTACAGATTACCGGAGCTGTGACGATATACCTGGTGATTCTGATACAGTTTCATGTAACTCTGCAAACCCTCATCAGAATGAAACATCTCACGTGGCGGGTTCGGCATAATGGCAGACATTTTAGTGCCTTCAGTACTACATATATAATTTAACCACTCTAGTTACAAAAGAACCATTCGTACGTAGTTCTAATCACTGACATATTTATGTTCGAAAAAATTTCTTGTTACAAAGTTTGCAAAAGGACAGTAAATCCTATTTCAGGACCACTGTGACTGGGGCTTAATTCTATATCGGAACACGTTTGAGAAGACTGCTGATGTTTCTGGCACAACCTGACAAGCTAGCTAAGGAAAAAGAGATACTTGTTTGCAAGTCTATGTAAAAAAGTATTAGCATAGAGATTATTTTCCATTGTAATTATATGAATAAATTTCATGTTCTCACATTCCTGCTTTTCGTTTAAAAAACACATCTTACCACTGTTACCATTCAATGCTCAAGAGGAAAGAAAAAATATACAGTATTCTGCATTGACTACTTAGGGTTCCAATATGGTTCATTACGAACTCGTTTTTCCATGGGGATCGCTTCTCCGATTTAAATAGTAACTGAGAATTCTGTGGGTCGCTGTGGATTAATTTTAGAATGCTTTACGAATGCAAGTGAAGATACGCTTTGTAGATGCAGAACCTGCTCCGACATTTATCAGATACCAGTAGGCTTACTGCTGTAGGTTTGCGTGTTAGGCACTGGGAATCCTAACAGATCTCTAAGCCGAAATTTTTCCTATAATTTTTTATTGACCAGCCACAGAATCGTACGGCGTGCCAGCTAGCGCGTTTGTTCTGTTGTTAGAGTTCGGCCCAATGACTCTACCTCACATTCTTGCTGAACCTTTAAGGTGCGGTATAGAATGCTGCCAGACACACACATTAATGAGCCACGCCTTCTTGCATCTGTTGATCTGTGCTAAAAATTGTGCCGCAGCCGGTAACAACTGATACAAATGAAAGGGGCGGACACAACCGGGCAGGCCAGACCAGAACAGTCTGGCTCTTTGGAGCTTTGATAACATGCTTAAATGCGGCGATCAAAATGCTGAAGTCACGACCAATCCCTGTTTTGTTTTCTGTGGAATGTGATGGCTCATACGCCCTTCTTCTTCAGTGAGAAGAGCAATTCATCAGGAAGCAATGTTTTGTGTATTAAACTCATCGATTTTTTTTAAAGAACTGAACCCCGATTTTAAATAAATTCTAGATTCATTCCTTATCTTGCAACAAATGGGGTACAAACGTGCGAAAACCTCGAATCCTGGCCTTCTTTCAGTTATGGGATGAACCCAAAGATATTTTACTTCTTTTTCGACTTTTTCGTCATATGACTCCTCTTAACCATACAGACGAATTCACATCTATGCTATCAGAAATGCGTCAATAGAATTGGGTCGTTTTGAGTGAAGGTGACTGTCCCGGCTTATCAGTGAGACTGCTCTAGTCTGGTTTGGTGTGCTATGGTGTGTCCCATCCAAAATGTATCTCATTCCTCCCACTTGTGACAGGATTAGGCCATTGCCCATAGCAGACGCTGTGTGATGCGAGGTTTTTAAATGGACCCAACCCAACAGAACGCCCTGCGCACACTTGCAGACTGCAAGAAGAATGATGTCTTGTGCATGCTGCTAAGTGACGTTACGTATCTCATACTTGTTTCTGTTGTTTCATATCCAAATTCCATATCGCAGAACGATGGATCAATGGAACGTATGTATGTATTATGTGTTGCATGTATTATGTATGTATGTACTCACTTCATGCACAGTATATTGGTCGAAAAAGTTACAGCAGCCAGAAAAATTGGCTGCTAGAGGGGGAGCATAAAAATTTCGTATAAGCAAGTGATAATAAAACCGATTCTCAAAATAAATGTCAGTTGTGTAAAAGAACTTGAATTACATCGTTCAGCTATGTAATATAGCAAACATTGTTGGATTCTCAATGTTGCAGTTAATCGTGCGTCCTCTTCCCTCATTAATCCAGATAATCGGCACTCTATTTTAGTCTTCTACCTTACCAACTACTAATGGCTGCAACATTACTAGTGGTATGCGATAGGATTAAGGTGAAATACTCGTATATTGAATCAAACTTTGCAGTGTAGTTGCACCGTTGTATGTTAATGTACTGCTAATATTAGTACTTATTACAGTTTCGTTTGTGTCGTCCAGCAGATTAAACAAACGGTGATCCCTGAACGTATCAGAAAAATGAAACCGTTCCGGTGAACTACACTCAATCACCAGCCACTACAGGTACTACTCTAATCCGTGGTTTTACTATTGTCTCTTTTTCCGTCTGCGATGATATTATCCGAGAATCCGGCCATGCCACCATACATACAGGGAAGCATTCTGCCAGTAGGTGATCTGTGCTAGGTAGTAACTGACTGCAGTCACTGCAAGCTAATTCAGCTGTAACTGCGCAGACGCATTGAAAAATTATTTGCTTCCAAATATTATATTCACTGGTGAGCAGTTTGGATATGTGGCCACCTTGATCCCAAGTGACGTTCGTTTGTTTTACGAAGACGTGGAAGTACGAGTGGTTACAAGGCAGTAAATGACGAACGTTCGGCAGTAGTGTTTTGGGAACATTTACGGAATTATGGCTCCAACACGCAGAAAACAGGAAGGGTTGTTGGCTCGGGTCAATTTTCCGCTATATACCTTGCAAATGCTAACCAGTCGTCACGTGTTGGTTGGTGGTGGAGGAGGTGCTGCAAGTACTGGCGTTGCTAATGGATTTGTGAGTCTTTGAATGTGATGTATATTGGGTGTGACATGAAAATTTACGTCATTGTTTACCGTGTTTGCTTCTGTAGACAGTTGTGGGTCTACACAGATCAGCCTAAATTATAACCTTCGCTGCTAAACAGAAACGCCGTATGTTGGGAAGTCACTTTTTGGAGTAGACGGGATCGATATACATAAAACGTTACGGCTTCAGCTTGGTCTCATTCATTTACATGCCAACCGAAAATCCAGCCCTAAAGTCTCTTTTTGGTGTGCACACACATATCCAAATCATAGCCTTGGTTTCTGCATAAAACACCTTGTAGGATTACTTTTATCTATTTATGTTGACAGTGACGTGGATTATATGACGGTCATGTAATAGCGTGAGTGTTTTATAAGACGCATTGTGAGAGCAAGGCAGTCGTGATGATGTATTTTGTTTACATATGCGTTTCGTATTTATGAATTGTTTTCGTTAAAAACATAATATCATATGGAATGGTTCGTGAACGAAATATTGGAAGCTTAAAGAATTACAAAAAAGTTAAGGCCACTGACCTTATAATTTAGTGTGTACCAGGGTGAAGCTTTAGGGTTAGGCTTTGTGTTTGTGTGGGTGTGTAGAGCCTTAGCCTTTTTTTCAACCAGTGTTCCTGTCATATTTGCAGTGAACCAATGTACTACAACATTATACTTTTGGTTTATGTGTGTAAGTTGTCAGTAGTGAATGATGGCAACTGATGAACCATATGCTACAACAGTCTTGGAGTGAGATTCTGCAAGACTGTTTCCAAACATGACTGTAATAGCAGGGTGCAAATTTCTATAGATATTACAATTGTGTTGGCATGTTCACTTTCAAATACTGCCTCCATTACACATACAGCTGTCATTCAAAGTGTTCATGAGTATGTAAACCATTTGGTAATACTAGCAAAGTAACATGCTAGACTATTATACGTTAGTTTCATTTACTGTTTATTTAATTCCAGGAAATTTTTGAGCTGTCTTATGATGGGGAAAGATTTGTTGCTGAGGAGGTTGTGCGTCATGAAACTGGCCGCAGTGTCGTAATGAACTGTGCATGTCACAGTGATGGGAATCGCACGTTCCTTGTGGCTGGACAGGAAAGCCACTGTCAGCTATACCATGTCAGTATGGAAGTTATTGATTTAGATAGTGAAGGTGTCATCAAATCAAAGAATGGTAATATTCTTAAATGGGATTACTCTAGTCTGTAATGTGGGAGCCACTTATTGCTCTAACATGCAACTTTTTACAATGTCTTTCTAGTACCAAAACAATGTTTTTGTGTTAAATTGTAATGTTTCATTATACATATGTGTGTGTATATGATGAGCATAAGGGTGTTTCTTGAAGTGTTGATTTGTTTGCCATTTAACCACCTAACAGGGCTGTTAGTTAGAGTGAGTTTTATAGCATTCATTTGCTGTGAATGCTTAAGTGTATGTATTGGATTTGTGTGTTCATAAACCAAGTGAGGCTTGGGGTGTCTGTGCCTGTACACCAAAGTTAGGCCTTCAAAACTAATATTACCCTTTATTTTACAGTGTCTTCTTGGTACCATTTATTACATTCTGAACTGCTTGGACACATTTGTCACCTATATTTGTAACCAACATATACATTATGGTTGTTTTCACTGTTGGCAACCCTGATTCCATTGGCTGTCATTTCTTGGAACAGAGATTGCACTATTAAATAAGGTATGTAAATTGTGATTATATTAACGCGTTCAGCCTTGAATGTTGTTTCTGTTGCAAAAGTTTTCCTTTTATTGGTGAATGTAGTGGTAATTCACTGGTACAAGAGAAATAACTGGCTCCTGTATCCTTCATTGGGTCTTGTGTATTGGGATCACTTGGGCAGCTGTACACAATGATAAAATATGAGAAACTGGCATGACCTAACCTCTCCACTATCCACTCTCCTCTCCATGGTACTCTCTTACCTCTTTTCTTAGTACACCATCGTCCATCTGTAACCATGGTGTAACCTGCTATTACTCTAGCTTTAGGTGAATTACTGCAAGGGTGCAAATGGTGTATTTTGTGACATGTTACACTGACTTTACCAAGATCTTTACTTACAAAATGTCCTGTGGTTGCAGTACATGTGTAAAAGTTATCCCATTTATGCCCATAAGAGGAGTACAGTCTTACCTGTGCCAGTTTTGATAAAACTCCCATGAGCCCAGCAGCATTGTGTGCAGATCTTTTATACTGAATTTCACCCAGATTTATTTACTACGCCTTTAAATAAAGCATGGCTTTCATTAACCCCAATTTTCACAAAACTCAGAATTATTTGATGACAGTTTGTGGAGATCTTTCATGTTGACTTACACACGAATCTGTCAAGAAATGTGGAAAGTATGGGTAGGAATTTGTTAAAGCCCTGAAAGTAAGGCTGTTTTTTCATGAAACTTGTGCGTGTTTGACAACTTTTTGTTATGAACTCAATTACTGAATTTTATGAAAACCCAGCAGATCGTTTGGTTGCCAATACTGTGTAATGAGCAGTTGGATGTGATCACTACATAGGGCATTCTTTTCCATTTTTTCTTCTGAAAGAATACTTAATAAATGAGGTGAATGATATGCATGTGTACTTGTCTCTTCGTTTTTACTGATAGGGGAAAAAGGGAAAACTGATCATTTCTACCATAATAGCATCCTCCCAACTGATTTCTCTTGTGACATGGAACTGTTAACAGTTGTACAAGCACCAGCATCTTGGAAGACTGTTATTTGAGTAATAGAAACAACATTATGACTGAATATGTTACTATAATTTTCACCATATGTATGCTAATTTAGGGCATGGAATTCACATTGCACTGTAGAAACCATATGAAATCAGGGCTGTCAACGTTGATAGTGATTGATGGTTGTGGAGGTAAGTAAACAAAGTGTCCAGGCAGCCTAGGTATCCTTCAGTCCATCTTTTGTTTCTACGGCAAAGTAAGGCATTTCACAAAGAGGAAGTTCAGCTGCTTGGTGGGATTTCTTGTGTTTGATTTTGAATACATGTCAATGAAATTAATTTTGAGGCCTAAACCCTTTGACACCAAAATAAAAATGAACACCTGAGCTTTGTAAGTTTGGAAGCAAGACACACGGAGAGCTCATTGTAATGTTTATCTTCCTACATGGACATATGCTGGTCTCTAAAAAGTATTGGCTAATGGCCCAGCGTACTATATGCTGGTCTGTGTGTGGAAATTTAAATGTTCATGCTAAGTGTGAAAAACTCCAGCCAGCACAGGATGAACTTGACATATCAGTCTGTTGGCTGGTTTAAGAACATTATTGACTTGATGGCCCATATAATTATTCAGGCTACATTGTTCACTTAATTGCTAATCACTCAGTAGCAGTTTCAGAGTTTACTTAAGTGTATTAAATAGTAATATTAAATAGCTTGTAAGTTGCAGAATATTGCACACAAATGTGTACTGGATTGTTTATTGCATGAGGTGAGTGATGTCCGCAATGTTTGTAGAAGGTCAGATATGTTCCATGCACTGGGCACTGTAGCACATTTTCTAGCAGCCTGTAACTATCTCCGAGGCTCAGACATTTCGTATGTGCTGTACAAACATCGGCTGTTTAGATTATCCTCATATAGAATGTGACACCATGTAGTCTAGTCATTGTGTACTGATGTTTCAGAGATACCATTTGCCTGTGTAGTCAGGTTATGTGAATAAGCCATTTGGAGCGCAGCAGTCAGTTATAATGGGTAGGAGGGACAAGGACTATGGCTAACAGCAAGTTAGTGCATCCCATGTGGCTTACTCATCTACTGTGATTATGGAGGCAGCAGGTTCTGGTGAATATATACCACGTGATGTTACATCCCAGAAGACAGCGATTTTAATGCAGAATGCTGTGAAAACCACATATCTCATGGCACCTGTTATATTCCACATTGCTTTCCACAACTCTTATGTTAGTTGTTTACTCTGCAGGTTTTTGCCACAAATGCCATATCAACATTTTATACTGTGGGTGGTTTTCCAGATGGGGATGACAGTGCTGTGAGACAGCGTGGCAAGAAGTCACCAATAGCAGACAGTGAAGAGAAAGTGGACAGAAACAGCAACTCCTATAAGCACCTTAAATTCCAAATAAAACCTGGTGATAGCATTCAGACAGATTTTAGGTAAGTGCTGTAGATGGTGGTAGTGGTCAGAGGTCAGAGTAAACTGTTACAACACAATTTAAACAGTTTATTATCCATCTAATGCAAAGTATATAATATGTAGATACAATTAAAATTACAAAATATTTAAAAAGTGCTCTAACATGTTTCGGATCACAGAGAATCTATCATCAGGGAGCCTCGTACAGTGCATGGCTAAAA
>Ga0123357_10008020_pt1 | contig 13139 bp, 6 predicted proteins | sample TergutEmb28metaG_FD_89873 | JGI IMG/M metagenome (GOLD analysis project Ga0123357, IMG submission 89873) | Embiratermes neotenicus P4 segment gut microbial communities from Petit-Saut dam, French Guiana - Emb289 P4 | ecosystem: Host-associated > Arthropoda: Insects > Digestive system > Gut ...
GAGGCTGAGTGGACCCCGTTCCAGACCCACTACTACTAAGAAAATCTGGTAGCGCCGGGGATCGAACCCGGGACCTCTGTATCTGTAGCCAGAAACTCTGACCACTAGACCACAGAGGCGGTCGGATGCCAGATAAAAGGTTTGTAAATATTCATGTCACAAAAATATTAAATTCGGGAATCATCATCCCGTTTGTTGATAAAATCATGTATGGGGATCGAGTAACACAACTTTTAAATGTTTCGTTTATTTCTACGAAACGTCGATCCCAGAGGCCGCACGATCTATGGCGTAGGACTGCGGACGCTCGCTTGCTAGGGACTGCAGATTCGAATCCCGCCGGGAGCATGGATGTCTGTCTCGTTTGAGTGTTGTGTGTTGCTAGGTAGATGTCTCTGCATCGGGCCGATCACTCGTGCAGCGGAGTCTTTCCGAGTGTGGTATGTCTGAATGTTATGACAGTCAGGCGGCCCTGGCCCAATAGGGACTGTTGCGCCATAAAAAAATATTTACGGTCGCACAATACGTGAAGGTTGTGTTTGGTTTTAATATTTCATAACCAGACTATTTAACCTTTTGGCGCCGGAATAATTTTTTTAAATTTTAGCACACTCTGTATATAAAATGTGAATAAAACAGGAAATAAATACGTTACAATTATGGAACAAACTGCATTTTGAAGAGAAAAAAAAACGGAGAGTATATACCGTGTTTAAAATATTCAGTACCTGTATTTGTTGAATAAATATATAAAATGAAACGTTTAGAGGTTAGCTGTGCGGTACGACCATTATAGTGGTCGTTTGGCGTCAAAGGGTTAATGTTATGAAAGTCAGGTCGTACCTCTGTCACAGGGATCGGTCTGTCACTGGTACTGACGGACACGATCGATTTGCTGTTAGAACACACGATCCCCAAAATGTAATTCTGCCGACGAAGTGACATCTAATTTAACGTGATTGCAAGAAGAACATACAGTTGTGATTGTCATCTAAAGATTCAAGGTACTTAGGAAGGGACGAAAATGTTGTCAGGATACTTGAGCTCGTAGTCTAGAATTGTAATCGGAGAATCCCCCCTAACGCAAACCACTATAATATACGTGCCCTGTACTCATTTGGCGCTGTGGAAGAAGATAGTGTATCACCAGTGTGATGTAGTTAGGTGGAAGAATAACGTTTTATTGCTTAAGTATATTTTGTTATGTCGATAGATTGTAATTACTTTCTCTATTAGATGGGGCCTTCGGCTTAAATTTTCGTGTGTTACAGAAATTAGGATAGTCTGAAGGATGTAATTCGTTTTAAAATTCTTTCTGTTTTTTATGTACGTAATTTTGAGGCATCCAAGGAAGCTTTGTTCCCCACTTGGAATCACTAGTACAGATTTGCACTTCTCAGTTCGTATTCCGATTTAGGCACGAACATGAATACGGTCGATTCTGAGAGATATTCATTAAACACTTCTGAAACAGTATAGAATGCGACGGCGTAATTTTTAGTTTCATTTTATGTTCAATACGAACATGGCGGCGATGCGAATTTATGAAATGAAACAGCAGTACCACTGTTCAGAGTGCTAGGAATTCTATTAAACTTTTTACTATTGTCATTTAGAAATACTACATGACCGCCAATTGAAATACTTTAGTTTTCTGGCGTTAATTGTTTAATTATTGTTACTGTTATGCGAAATTTTTGTGGTTACATATTTCTGTAATCATTCGGAACATTAAACGAATTGTGTTAGCAGCGGGAGAATTTAAATGCTTGTCGGCATGTCGGCTACGCTTGACTCGTTCGGAGATCGCAGCTTTGAATATCAAGTATCGAAGATATTTCTATTGTGTAAAGTTTTTAGGCGCGTTAATGTAATCGCGAAAAGCGCTTCTTGTCTGTCCTTCTGTCGGCATATGCCAACGCGGCTCCCACTGAAGGGATTTACATGAAATTTGGTACTGAGGGGTTCCATGGAAATCTGTCGAGATAATCCAGATTTGGTTAAAATCGGGCAAAAATATCAGGCACTTTACATGAAGAACTCAAGAACGTTCCCGGAGACATAAAATCGTTACAAAACATTGTTGTATGGTGAGGTGAATTCAGTCAAAAAACACAACTATAAAATATGGCTAAATGATGGTGTTTATTAGCAAGGAAAAACTAAATGTTTCGGCCTGTAGCGGCCTAAACATGTAGTTTTTCCTACCTAATAAACGCCATCATTTAGCCATATTTTGTAGTTGTGTTTTTTGACTGAATTCACCTCACAATATAGTTTAAACGCACAACGGGGATGGCACACCTCAGAAAACATTGTTGTACCAATCTCAATATTTTTATATTGTTGACAGTGACCTGTAGATAACAGTACGCAGAGAACGCAATGAGGCTTCTTTATTGCGACAGTGGTTACACGCACGTTGCCTGTATTGTTACTTCTGCTCACGCGAATTGTGTTGTAACGGCTTGAAAGAGAATACGAAAATTATGTAATGTAAACCAACAAAATGAATTTTTTAAATTATTGTTTCAATTCAGTTCTTCTTGTCTTCTACATCCGTGCAATGAAGAGCAACTCGATGCACTGTTTATCCTCAGTTTATTTCGTCAATCAACCTCCACATGTATCGGGCATATTTGTAGCCCATCGTCAGGAGTTATACTGTATATATACAGCAATTGGTAGGCCCAGCTGAAATGTGATGGCACACGGTGACGCACGGGAGGGGAACTGAAAGAGAAACTGGCAGATGGAGTAGGTAGCCAGTACTCTTCGCACTTCCTCGGAACACGGTGTATCCAGCATTACTACCGCTGATGCGCACACCTCGGCTGCCAGCAGTCGACTGAACTGACGCCCTCGCCGATTTAAATGGACTGGTCCGTTTCACCGAAAGACGAAATCTGGTTTCTGCGCGTGTGCCATCACATTTCAAACGCAGTCTACGTGTTGTGCTTCTCAGTTGACGGTCTGTTGGCCGGCCGGCCGGTCGGCCAACAGACCGTCAACTGAGAAGCACAACACGTACCAATTGCTGTATATATAGAGTATACCTCCTGATGGGGGGCTAAAAATATGCGCGAAACATGTAGAGGTTGAATGACGAAATAAACTGTGGATAAATAGTGCATCAAGTTGGTTTTCATTAGACGGATGTGTCGAGATGCATGGTCATCAAAACATAAAAATTGTCTTCTACATGTTTCGCACATCTTATGTTCATCATCAGTAAGACTGTATTGTACATGCAGCCTTATGTTGTATGTTTGTCGTGCATTTATGGAAACAGTCTGGCAGGTTGGAGGATATGCTGGAGCACATACAGAGGGCAAGAAGAATTTAATTAAGACATTGATTTAAAAAGTCCATTTTAGTTAGCGTTACATATTGGCTTTTTTAATTATAAATATGGCAATTTTAATGTTTTAGCCATTTTATTATAAATAGGAAAATGTTAATATTTTAGCCATTTTGTTAAAAATAGGACAATTTTAATGTTTTAGCCATTTTGTTATAAATAGGACAATTTTAATATTTTAAAGATTTTAAACTCTGAGATTTCAAAAGCATAAAACATTTGTGAAATTTTAAACAGTGTCACCAACAGCTGCATTAGATATACTTGTGTAACGTAACAAAGTATTGACTGCGAGCTCACCGAGGATGACACAATATTGTCGAAAGATGTAGAAGCAGTATAATAACCTGTCAATTAATTGTGCATTTGTTGGTCTTTTACAAAATAATAGAAGTGTTCTGGAATGTTACGCCATGCCGACTGGCAAATAATTACCGACGTTTCTTAGGCGCTGCGGAACTTCCAACGGTCGGAAACCTGTTTACTGGTAGACACGGCGTAACATTCTGGAAGCCTTGCCCTCGTATCTTCATTTAGAACTCTGTAGTGGGCAGAGATTTGGTTCTTGGAGTGGAAATCGCCATGTGCTTTGCGGTCATCAATGAAAGATTAGTCAGGTGTTACGAATGTCTGAAATTATCGCTGACACCCAAATGACGTTAGTGCAGTCTATAAAGTGGAATTTAATCGCGATGTATATAGCGGTATCGGATATGGGACGTACGGATGGACAGGACCTCTATGTTATGCCTTCACTTCATACTGTCTTATCTAGTCTTAGCCTAGCAACAGTAGAAATTTATTGTTGATCACTCATTTACTGTATTTGTACAGCAGGATTACTAATACTTCTCCGTATCTTATCGGTTTTCGATGTGAAGTTTGAAATGTGAAGTGTGTCCTACCGTCACGATGTCTGTCTGTGTCACTAATCTGTTTTTGATGGAAGGCATCACGATGTGATAGCAGTATACTAAAACATTAATTAATATACGTCAACACAACTATTTTATTATACTAGGCTACATGTATAGACCTTTTAAACGGCCATCTTCAGGCCTCCTAACAGATTGAGCCAATAGATGCTGTGTACATGTTGGGATTCCAATATGTTTACATCGATAAAATACATAAGATCAGGCAGGTCAGTTATCTAGGAAGAAGTTATATATGTATTGCATAACTATATATAGTTAAAATATTTTATGTATTTTATAGTAAACATATTGGTATCCCAAGATGTACACAGCTTCTGTTGACTCAATTTGTTAGAAGGCCTGAATATGACCGTTTAAAAGGTCGAAACATGTAGTCTTGTATAATAAAATAGTTGTGCTGACGTTTAGTAATTAATGTGTCACTAATCTTTTGTTGTGAAGTGTACGACTGCAACTAACGGAAATTGTCTTTTCGTGCTCATTAATACTAAGAAGGTTTTGTTTCTAAATCAGCAATATTTTATTTTGTTTTCTCTCCCCTGTGGACGACCTTTTGTCACACCCGATGGACTTCAGGACAGCGTCGTCGTCGGAGACAACAAAGCACACCTCAACATGAATTGTCAGGCGATGCGAAAGAGGACTGTGACACGGTTACAGACAGACAGGACGCAAACAAAACATTACTCAGTCCGACATTTTCAGAAGGCGGAGGTTCGAAGTCGCGAAGGCGTAGAAGAGCTAGAGGCAATAACAGGCGGAAGTGTCGCGTGGGGAGCGCGCTTGGAGTCGAATGTGGACTTTCAGGAACGGAGCTGAAGGTAGTGGAGCAAGAGAGAGAAATGTCGACAACGGAACCGGAGACGGACGCAACCATATCCGATGCTGGCGCAAAAGGCGAAGAATGTATTCTTCATGGAGGAGAAATGTCTGAGGTTGACACTGTAGGGGAAGTTGCGAACGATAAAACTGAACATAAAGTTACTTTCACAACAGTGCAGCCCACAAAAACAAGTGTTTTGTCCGTTGATGTCAGTGAGGTAGGTCATGAAAAACAATTGACAGCGGGAGTTTTGTCTTCTGCAGTCAGAGATGTTGGCAATGAGAAATGTAATAGTGCAAATGTTACCTCATTGACGGGTAGGGATTACAGTCGAAAAAAATGCATACCAGATGCTGTTGGTTGGAGCTGCGATAAATCAGAGCGATTCCACGAGAAAGGGGTACGGGAGGGAGGAGGGAAATCGAATTACAGAGGTGATGTTGGAAAACAAAACTGTGGTTTTGAAGATAAAGCGAAAGAACATAATGACACAGGGACAGGAATTACACAAGCAGTGTTATCAAGGCACGCTGTCTTAAGGGATATTGATACACAAGTAGGGGAAAAAGCCAGAATTAATATTAGATCCAAGGAAACTGAACGCGTCGAGGAGGTTATTCAAGTTAAGGAATCACCTGAAGATACTGCATCTAAACTCGCAAGCCAAGAATGTAAGACAGAGGGACTTCGCGAAAAAGACGTAGTCGAAGTTAATATTGAACGTATAAAGAAAGGAGAGAAAGTAAGTGAAGAGGAGGAAGGATATATAAAGGAAGCACCTCCCTTATGCGAAACATACTGTGAAGATTTGGTCATGGAAACCGGCGTTCAAAATACAGTGGGAGTTGTTAAGGGAAGGATAGAGTTTTTGATCAACAATGAAACAGAAGCAGGAATTGAAGGGAGAGAGAGCGTTTGTGGTGAAATACCGGAATCCCCTTTAATATCCGAAACGAGCAGTGCCGAGGCAGAAATTCGGAAATACGAAAGAGTGAATGCCACCGTGCGAAAGGTCGTGGGGTTGCAGATTGATAGTGACTGTAACTGTGACACTAAAACGCGGATCAGTAGAAGTGGTCGTGTGGCACAAACGGGGAATATCCAGGGCGATGTATCAGAGTGCAGTGCACTTCAGTCAGTCAGTGATAACTCTAGCTTCAAATTTTCAAAGCGTCGTCATGAAAACACACAAGAACACGGGAGAGAGTTTGATTCGTTCATGCAGACAGAGAGTGCTGTAGGCTGTGTTGCAGATACAGCAGTACTGGCAACATTTACGTCACTCGATAGTCGGCAAGTTAGACAAAATGCAAGTGGTGAATGTACTTATGGAACACTTTTACATCTTCCATTGAAAGCGACCGATGTTTCACGTAGAACTGACGATCCAGCTTGTGAATATGAAACGGTTAAACGCTTATCCGAGTCTGTAGAATTCAAGGACATTAGCTTTCTGAGGCAAGATAACGAATGCACGAATTCGGGTGAAGTGCGTAAGAGTAATGCCACAGAATGTCAGGATGGCCGTGATGCAGCAGGGGCTTTTGTTTCAGGCAGCCTCGAGATTGCAGGAAACAGTTTACAGTCTGAGTTGTGTAGTGATGTTTTTAATGAGACGAAGACAGTAAGAACAGGTGGGCGGAACAGTGGTCAAACAGAGGAAAGGGTGGCTTGTTGTTTAGAAATATCGGCAGATGGAGACAAGTGCTGCACCGAGGCTCAACATGAGAAGTTGGCGTATTCGGCTTCAGAAGAGTCCCTGCTAGAGTACAGGGCTGTTGTTGTGTCAGGGGACGAGGGGATGTGGGAGGAAGCTGAAGAACTATGTTCGACAGAGAAGATAGGTGAGGGCGATCCAGTGGCGAAAAATGGAATGCTGGATGAAGATGAGGGGTGCCGGGGAATATCGAATAACTCGACCTTCCTTAAAAATGATGAACTGTCTGAAGAAGAAAAGGAGCTGCTGGATCCTAGTCCTCTGATTGATGCAGATGATGAAGAAACCCTAAGGAAATTCCTGCAGGGCCTCAATTTGGCGGATTGCAGCAGAGAACCAGGGCGCACTAGGAATGCCATACCGAGAGACGGCAGCTCGGAAGAGGTTTATGCTATCAGAAAGGGCAAACGACGGGCGACGCTGGAAACGTACCCAAGCCAGCAGAGGGGACTGGATGTGATCGTCGAAGAGAATAGCAGTGACTGCAGTGACGGAGAGAAAAGGGTGGAAGAAGCAAGGACTCTGGAAAAAAGGCGGGGTAACGCGTGGGAAGAAGCCGTATATATCCCAGAAACGGATCAGATTGTATTTCTTAGTAATGACAGCGAGGAAGGAGAATACGAGAGGCTTGACAACGAAGGAAGGGAAGAATCCGAAGTTCTGAACCGTTCAATTTATTATTCCGAAACAAGGGTTATGTCTTATGGTATGGAGGGCCAGGGAGGTATTTGTCTCTTTTACCAACGCGATGGAAATGAGACGAAAAGTTCGAGAACCCGATTTGTTTCCGAAGACATTAGTAGCGATGTTTTCTCTGAAGATATGGAAAACGCTTTGGAAAATGCTGGTGATACAGCGGAATGTGATAGTGAAGACGGAAGGGAAGATGTGAACAAGGCTTGTGGTGGAGATGCGGAGGTGAAGGTGGAGCTGGCAGAGAGTAGCGAGGATGAAGACGACGTGGAGATGAAGTGGACGAGAGGGAGGGCGCGAGAGAGGAAGGACGCTATTGAGATCGTGTACCTTGAGGACGACAGTGGCAGTACCGGCAGCGGAAGTTGCGTAGCAGCGAAGAAAACAGAAGAGGAGGCTTCAGGGTGTTCAGTCGTGGAAGAAGACCCGGAAATGGTGTATGAAGAAGTTGAATTTCCCGTTCGGTTGGGAGGTATTACACGGGTAACGGGTGCGGTCCAGGAAGGATCTTCAGGAAGTATCCCTGTAGAAGTTATTTATGAAAATACAGAATTTCATAGAAATACAGAGACAGCGCTCAAAACGCAACAAGCCGAAACTGACAGAAAGAATGCAGATATTCCTAATAACTTACAGTGTAGTGCTGTAAATGAATCTTCGGCCGGTATTTACGAAGACATCGAATATGTGAGAGAAGAAATATCACTTACGTCAGGAGTCACAAGTAAACAGTACAGTTCATTAACCTCAGTTGCGTGCGGTGAAAATAATTTAATCTGTCTTCCAGACACCCCCGACGTAGTTACTGGCAGTCAGTCTCAGCCGAATGATAACACACTTGAATGTAAAGGAAACGCCGCCGATCAGAACAGCGTCCCGGGTCAGCTGAGGACCACGAAAGGGGACATTGAATGTGAGGAAGTAGCAACTGTAGACGTCAGAAACGAGGCCAAGTCCTTTCGGCAGGGCGAGTCTATAATCGAAATCAGTGCGGAGTCAGAAATTGGAGTTCCAGCTGGCGACACAGCTGCAACGGGTGACCTCAGTAAACTACAGGAAGTACAGCCTTATGGAAGGAATGTAATTCTTTACTCTGCTGTTGCAAGTGACGAACCGTCTGTAACAGAATATAAAGACGGGACACGTGTTTCTGAAACTACTAATATTTATGATTCAAAAATGGATGTCATTTCGAAAACAATAAATACGGAGGAACGAATTTCGTCCTTGATGCGTCTGAGAGAAAACGCGGATAAAAATTGTTTAGAAACGATGATGTCACAGACTTCAGGCGTCAGTCAGGTGGAATCATTAAGAGAAAACGCGGCCGATATTATCACAGTAGTAAACGATTATGGACAAAGAAAAGGAAGAAATGAAATATCAACCCAAAATCTGTCTGGTAGAGATTCAGGTACTAAACTACTCCTTGATAGGAAGCCCATGTATTCAGACGAACTGGAGCTTGATTCAGAATCCAAAAGAGCTGAGAGCGATGTTTACACGAAATTGCATCAGATTACACCAGAAACTGATACAAACCGCGAAGGTGATTTTTATCTTAAAACGCCTGGGAAATATGATGAATGCTCACAAAACCCTGACAAATCCCTCTTAACTCCGTCTCAAATAGATTCACGCAACCAAATAGAGACAGAAAGTACATGTTCTGGGCAGTCGGCTCATAATCTTAACAATGACGCGTTTAAATGTGATTCGGATTTGAAATTAGCAGGGAACGCTCAAGAAAAAAATCCCAGTTGCGGGCCTGAGACGTGTGTAGAACCAGAGTCACCGGTTAATATATCCGGGGAATATGGAAACGTAAGAGATGACGAAGATGGCTTTGATGACCTCGACTCGATAACCCCAAGAAATCGATCCCCTCACGGTTCTTCGAGCAGTGACGCGGGGTCTCACGGAACGGCTGTTTATTGTCCCGGGAGATTTTCACCTCAGTCTTCGGACGCAGATGTTTCTTCTTATGCAGAAGATACCATTACCGAAAACAAGCCTTTACGTAAAATATATTCTCATCATAATGTTGTTAATAAACTATCTAAATCACGCAGCCACGAAAGTATTTCAGAATCCAAGCAGCATACTGGCCCGTCGTTTAACAGTGGAGCAGAAATTCATAGAAATGTATGTATAACTCCAAAGACACTGACAGATTTGTGTGTTGATAAGGTTTTATCCCTACCGCATGGTTTTGATATACTGAATATATTAGGTGCTCATGTCCCATTAAGTCCTGAGAACAAACACAACTGTAAGAATCTTAAAGTGAAAACCCTAATGCGAGATGCTGTAAAAATCTTTCAACTCTTAAATACTCCACCAGTTTCAGCCACATATAAATCTACGGTGAATCGGTCGTTATCGGGATCTTTGCCAGATATATCATCCATGCAGCAGGAGGCATTAATTAGAGACCATTCATCTAGCATTAACACCATGAAATCGCCCCCTGCACCCGTTTCTTCTCCACTTTCGCTGGCAGACAGTGACTGGATGGGAATGCCAACTAAGGAAGATCCAAATCTATTAGTTTGTCTGTCGCCCTCACAAATGCAAAGTTATCAGCTGGGTGAATCACCGACACCGGAAGAAGCCGAAAGTCTTCTGGATTTACACTGCAAGTTTTTCCAAAGACGTGGATACAGCGAGAATCCTCCTCCGCCACCCACTAGAAGAGTGTTTGGAGTACATTACTTTTATGACGAAACGCATTTTTCAAAACGACATCTGAGTGATAGTTGGCTTCGAGATACAGATTGTCAGATACCGCCATCAGCTGGGCATTATGCAGGAAGCGTGGAAGAGACATCTGCGGTGTGTAAACACATACTCTCTCCGAGGTTCAGAGCTATTCCTACGTCATTAGATTCAAAAATACCCTTCAAGGGGAATACTAGGTCGGTAATGGACGGGTTAAAAGATGCACAAGTGGAGGAGAAAAGGGAACTCGGTGTAAGGAAAAACGATGATATAGAGGATGGAGGGGGAGAGAAAGAGAGAAGTATAAGCCGGCTATTGGCAATTCTCCGAGCTTCCTCCGAACCGCAAGAAATCCAAGCCAAACACTTGTCTCCATCATCGTCCTGCAGTCCACCGCCGCTACCTCCACTACCTTGCACTTACCAGAACCAGTTCGACATGCTGGGGTTCTTACAGCACAACCGGAGACCAACTACATTCTGCTGCTCGTCCACCGATAAGGATTTTGATTATCTGTTGCATCATGGGCCTCCAAGGTCGCCATCTGACAAGAAACAAAATTCATGCGACATCAGCTGGCAGTCACCAACACTTCAAACCAAAGATGGTGGTAAGTCGTCACCTTGGACCAATTCCATTGATGAAGCGGACAGTAAGAAAGAAAGGGTTTCATCTTGGTACGGACAGGGTATTAGTGATGGAAGTAACAGGCAGAGGCTCAAAGTGAAGTCTCTGTCGGACTGGCTGCAGCTGGTTCGTGGTGGTGGTTCCAATAAAGATTCAGATGGCACTCGAAGCAAAGACCCTACTCCTTCAGTCAGTGCTTGCGCGAGTACTCAGTCTTCACCAGGACCAATTAGGCGAGATATTAAGGATCTATTCCCAAAACCAGAACCAAGTAGGGGTAAAGACAGCGGCATGAAAGAACATCAGAAATTAAAGCAAGAGATTTTAGAAAGAAGATTCTCTTTACCAGAGAGACAACTGGATAAGACATACCAAACAGATCAGAGGGTGATAAAACCACCATTGCTGCCAACTTCAGCACGCGAAGACGCAAGACACGAACAGCAGTTAAAATTGTTGCAGCAAAGGCAACAGCGTTTTAGGAACCAACAGCTTTCAAACACAACGGAGCAAACACAAGACAAACGACCTCCATTGCCTCTACAACAAAGCAAACAGAAGCAGTCAGAGCCAGAAGCGAAAGTGCACGAATTATACTGCAGTCGTCCTACCAGAGAAGAACAGAAGCAACCGTCGCCTGTAGTACAGGAAACGCATCATGTAGAACGTCGATTCGACGCTGACAACTATCGCATTTCGAAGAAGGGAGACATAGCGATCATTAATAATAATGCCATGTCACGAACACAGAAAGAAGAACAGTTGACAATAAGAAGTAAGGAGAATGAAGACACCTCGAGGAAGGTCAAGCCTTCACAACGACCGAAGTCAATGCCAACTCCTATAGAATCTCTAGTGACAAGTGGCGAGATCTTCCGTCAGCAGATGTACGTAGAATATATGGACAAAGTCGCCGAAAGAGCTGAAAGACGGCGTAATAAAGTAATTCGACTGTCTGTTCCACGTGAGGACGTGCCGACGTCAGAGACGCAAGACGCCGGCGCCACAGCGGTACAACAGCTGGAGAACGAGTTTATGGGAAGAGTAAGGGAGAGGATGGACAAGCTAGGACTGAAGTGTGAGGAGGAGAGCGACGATGGGAACAAAAGGGAGAGCGGGGCAGATAATTGTAACGTCATTTCGGGTGGGGGGGCTCAAGAGGTGGGTGGTGGTGGGGGTGCTTCTGTTTGTCAGCTTCCGAAACATCTGCAGGAGTTCCTGGCCCTCGCCGGCGGTACAGAAAGCGATAGTGACGTAGACGGTGAGTTGACGTCATGGAGTGTGCGTTGTGTTATGTCTTTTGTCTAACCTCCGTGTTTTTTTTTGTTGGTAATTACATGCATCTGTAGAATAATGAACTATATTAGCGAAGTGTGTCTGCTACTAACGACTTACATAATACCAGCAGCCGGGAAACACAAGTTACTGTCCGGCAGTTCTGATACTAAATATGTTACAGTTATGTTTAAATTCCTTGCCACGATCCAGCCAAACCCTGGATCAGAGCTCAGGATCCAGGTGTCTAATGAGCACGTGATAGTATGCAGACTGGTGAGGCCTGTCGATAGTGTCACGTTCAGCGGTAAAAGAACGTGATACTGAATGGTGAACCGTTGCAGTGCGGAAGAAATCTGTCTCTAGGCTAATTCTTTGACATTGAATTTCCACTTACGGTACTCTGATAGTGAATCAAGGCCTCCAGCCAGTGCCCGAGTTATGAAAGACACATGCTCCTTATCAGTCGGCGTTTTGTCCATTTGTAAGTGGAATAGTAGGGAAAATTACACTGCACGGATACCGCTGTTTTCAGAAGTAATAATTAAAAGAATTCGGTTATGAAGAATTCGAGTTTTCTGGTGTATGATGCCGTGTGGTTTGTTATAGATACAAGGTCTACACAATCACCCTTCGTAACTTTGTTGTCCCGACGTGTTCAGTCTGGTAGGTGTTCCTCTTTCGGGAAACGGGTGTGGTTCACCGAATCACATTTAGTTATTGTCTTTTCATTTATGTTTTATTTATTCAATTTATTGTTGATATAAAATAATGGAGCGCTATATCCAGTTAAACAACTAGATCAATTCTATGAAACTGACACAGTCACTTTTCTGTACTCCTACTTACACCACACTCGTACGCCACTGAATTCGCACTGGATTGCTAGCGTCCGTTGTCCGCTGCTAACGTTTTCTCATTTAAATCTCTCCCCTCCTACCTATCACCAACGGTCCTGAATATACGTTGACAGATTAACTTACA